>FWWM01005292.1_pt1 | contig 28528 bp, 28 predicted proteins | sample 2228351 | NCBI WGS metagenome assembly FWWM01 (sample SAMEA103939774, study PRJEB20133) | metagenome | reverse complement strand
CGCCGCGCTGCGCCTCCACGCCGGGGGCCCGCACGTCGCGCCGCTCGTGCGCCCCGGCGAGGAGGGCCTCCTCGACCGGCTCCGGGAGCCCCCCGCGGTGGTGGCGACCGACGGGTGGGAGGGGGGCCTGGTCGAGGCGGTGCGCCGGCGCTTCCCGGACGCCCTGGTCTGCGCCCGGGTCCCGGCCGACGCCGACCCCCTCGACCTCGTGCGGCGGGGCGCCCGGGTCCTCCACCTGGTGGCCGGGCCGGACGGCCGGGCCGGCGGCCGGTTCGTGGGGGACCTCATCCGGGCCGCCCACGACGCGCTGGTCGCGGCCGGGGTGCGCGAGGAGGTGACGATCCTCGGGAGCGGGGGGATCGCGATGGCCGAGCACGTGGCGAAGGCCATCGCCTGCGGGCTCGACCTCGTGGCGCTCGACCTGCCGCTGTGGGTCGCGCTCCAGGCGCGGATCGGGGAGGACGGGGCGCCGGCCCGGTTCCCCCGCCTCGACGAGGCCTGGGCGGTCCAGCGGGTCCGGAACCTCGCGAACTCCTGGCGGGACCAGCTCCTCGAGGTCCTGGGCGCGATGGGGATGCGCGAGGTCCGCCGGCTGCGCGGGGAGGTGGGGCGGATCATGTTCCAGGCCGACCTGGAGCGGGAGGCCTTCGCCGGCGTGGAGGGGTTCCCCGGTGGCTGAGGGCGCCCGCGCGACGCGACCGGCCCTCCCCGAGGAGGTCGGGAAGCACGTCCACGCGCTCCGCCGCGGGTTCGGCGCCTGGCCGACCCTGGCCTTCGGGCTCCCCCCGGCGATGGGGGACGCGCGCTGGACCCCCGAGCTGATCCTCGCGGTGTGGTGGCAGGCCGAGACGGGGCGGGTCCCGGAGGGCCTCGAGCACCGGGTGGGGCGGTCGGGGGGCGGCTTCGACGTCCTCGGGTTCCGGTTCGCGCCCCCCGAGCGGTGGGTCCCGGAGGGGGAGCCGGTCGACCTGTCGCTCGAGCTGAACCGACGGGGCGACGGCCGGCGGCTCACGCTCCCCGTGCCGTGGTACGGGGGCGGGATGTCGTTCGGGTCCGTGAGCGAGCAGGTGATGCTGGCCCGCGCCGAGGCCGCCCGGCGGTGGGGGACCCTCACCTGCTCGGGGGAGGGCGGGTACCCCGCCTCGCTCCGCCCCTACCGGGACCACGTGATCACCCAGGTCGCCACCGGGATGTTCGGCGTCCGGGAGGAGACGATCCAGTGGGCCCCGGTGGTGGAGTTCAAGTACGCGCAGGGCGCGAAGCCCGGGCTGGGCGGTCACCTCCTCGGGGACAAGGCCACGACGGCGGTGGCCGAGATCCGCGAGGCGGTGCCGTGGGTGAGCCTCTTCTCGCCGTTCCCCTTCCACAGCGTGTACTCGGTCGAGGACCACCGCAAGCACGTGGACTGGGTCCGGACCGTGAACCCCGACGCCCTGGTCTCGGTGAAGGTCTCGACCCCCACCGACGTCGACATGGTGGCGGTGGGGAGCTACCACGCCGGCGCGCACGTCCTCCACGTGGACGGGGGCTACGGGGGGACCGGGGCGGCGCCCGAGATCGCGAAGAAGAACATCGCGATGCCGATCGAGCTGGCCCTGCCCCGCGTCCACCGGTTCCTCGAGGAGGAGGGGATCCGCGACGGGCTCGTGGTGGTGGCGAGCGGGGGGATCCGCACCGCGGACGACGTCGCCAAGGCCATCGCGCTCGGGGCCGACGGGTGCGTGCTCGGCACCACCGAGCTGGTGGCCCTCGGCTGCACCCGGTGCGGGAACTGCGAGCGGGGCCGGGGCTGCCCGTACCGGAAGGTCCGCCCCGCGGCGCACCACGCGCTCACGCCCGAGGAGGCCTGGGTGAAGCGGGAGGCGTAGGTGATCCGGGTCGGCACCAGCGGGTGGCAGTACGACGACTGGCGCGGCGTGCTGTACCCGGAGGGCCTCGCGAGGGCGCGCTGGCTCGCCCGCTACGCGGAGGCCTTCTCCACGGTCGAGGTCAACAACTCCTTCTACCGCCTCCCCTCGGCCGGCACCTTCGCCCGCTGGCGGGAGCAGACGCCCGAGGGCTTCGTGGTCGCCGTGAAGGCGAGCCGCTTCATCACCCACGTGCGCCGGCTCCGGGACTGCCAGGGCCCCGTGGCGCTCCTCTGGGAGCGGGCCTCGGAGCTCGGCCCCCGCCTCGGCCCGGTCCTGTTCCAGCTCCCCCCGCGCTTCCGCGCCGACCCCGAGCGGTTGGCCCGGTTCCTCGACGTCCTGCCGGGCGGGATGCGCGCGGCCTTCGAGTTCCGGGACCGCTCGTGGGAGCTGGAGCCCTCGGTCCTCGAGCTCCTCGACCGGCGGGGGTGCGCGTTCGTCCTGGCCGACCGACCCGGCGCCCGGGTCCCGGGGATCGTGACCGGCGGGTGGGCGTACCTCCGCTTCCACCAGGGGACGGAGCGGGGCCCGGACTACCCGCGGGAGAAGCTCCGGCGGTGGGCGGACCGGATCGCGGGGCTCGAGGCCCGCGAGGTGTACGCGTACTTCAACAACGACACCGGGGGGGCGGCGGTCCGGGACGCCGCGACCCTCCGGGAGCTGCTACGCGCGAGGGGGCTCGAGGTGGCCTGACCGCCGCCGCGGGCGCGAGGAGGGCCGGCGCCGCCTGGGGCGCTGCGAGGAGGCGGGGAGCGAGGGGGCGTTCCCGCCCTTCCCCTCGGGGCCCTGGCCGTCGCCGCCCTTCCCGTGGTCCTCGGGGGGCCCCTCGGGCTCGGCCTGGCAGTCGTCGCCCGCGTGGCCCTCCCCCTTCCCCTGCGCGTGCCCCTTCCCCCGGCACTCGTCGTGGCCGGTGCCCTTCTCCTCCTCCTTCTCCTTCTGCTCCTCCTCCTCCTCCTTCTCGGCGGCGGGCCCGCCGCCTTCCTGCCCGGGGGGCGGCTCCTCCGCGGGCGGCGGGGAGGGCTCCTCGGCGGGGGGCGGCTCCTCCGCGGGCGGCGGTTCCTCCCCGGGGGGCGGCTCCTCCCCACCACCGCCACCACCACCGCCGCCGCCGTTCCCACCACCACCGCCGCCACCGCCCGTCTCGCCGCCGCCGCCGCCCGTCCCGCCCGTGGTCCCCCCGCCACCTACCGTGACGACGGGTGCGACGCCGCCCCCGCCGGGGGCGACGGCCTCGCCGGTCGGGGCCGGCGAGCCGACCGCGAGCCTGAGGGGCGGGAGGAGCGGGTCGAGGATGCCGAACACCCCCCAGACCATCGGGTCGGTGAAGGAGGCGAGGAGGGGGGCGAGGGCCGCGATGGCGGCGTCCAGCCGGACCACGTTCGCGCCCGCCAGGATCGCCGCCTGGCGCTCGAGCATAAGCCGGCGGGCGAGGTCGATCGCCGCGGCGAGGTCGCCCGCCTCGAGGGCGCCGCGGAGCGCCCCCAGGGTCACCGTGGCCGCCTGGAGACGGGTGATCGCGTCGAGGTCGACGGGCTCGACGGCCCCGCCCTCCCGGGGGGCCTCGCGGGGCGCGGGCCGCTCGGGGATGGCGCGGAGCAGGCCGGCCACGAGCGCGACGGCCACGGCGATCCCGACGAGGCCCGCAGCCACCCGCGGCGCCCGGGCCGGCGGTGGGGACGGCGGCGGCGCGGCCGCCTCCCGGAGCCTCGGCGACGGGCGCTTCTCCGGGAACCGGAGGGGGATCGTCGGCCGGGCCTTGGCCGGGGTGTCCGCCGGCACGGCGCGGCCGGTGAGGCTGGCGAGCACGCTCGCCAGGGCCTGGAAGCCCACGCCCTTCTCCAGGTAGGCGTCGGCCCCGGCGGGCGGGGACGGCGCCGCGGTGGGGCGCTCCGAGGAGAGCTGCACGACCTTCACCCCCGGCGCCGCGTCGCGGAGCCTCGGGATCACCGCCGCGGCGTCCGCCCCTCCGAGGCGGTCGCCCAGGACCACGGCGTCGGGCTCGAGGCGGCGGGCCAGGCGGACGAGGTCGTCCGCGGTGGATGACTCCCCGACCACCCGGAACCCGTGGCCCTCGAGGAAGAACCGCACGACGGCGCGGTCCACCGGCGTGTCGTCGGCGACCAGCAGCCGAGCCTGTTCCGTCCCCCCCATGACCCCCTCGGACGAACGCGTCCTGGCCCGGGGCCGGGCTCGGGCGAAGGGTACCGCGCCCCCCGGGGGAAGGCCATCCGCCTTTCGCCGTGGTTCCGCCGGACGGACGCGTACCGCGTTCGCGGGGCGTCCGGACGGACGGCGGGGTCCGGCCGGCCCCTGGTAGCGTGACGGCGGCGTGGAGGAGCGGCCGTTCGGGGGCACCGGGCTCCGGGTTCCGGTCGTGGGCCTCGGGACGTGGAACGTGTTCGACCTGCCCCCGGGGCGGGAGCGGCGGGCCCGCGAGGTCGTGGCGGCCGCCTTCGAGGCGGGAGCCAGGCTCGTCGACTCCTCCCCGATGTACGGGAGGGCCGAGGCCGTCCTGGGCCGGGCGCTCGGAGCGCTGGGCCTGCGGGAGCGGGCCATCGTGGCCACGAAGATCTGGACCCCCTCGGTGGAGGAGGGGCGCCGGCAGTTCGCCGCGCAGCTCCGGATGTTCGGCGGGAGGGTCGACGTCGAGCAGGTCCACAACCTCGTGGCCTGGCGGGAGCACCTGCCCTGGCTCGAGGAGGAACGGGCGGCGGGCCGGATCGGGTTCCTCGGGGTGACGCACTGGGACGCCGGCCGCTTCGACGAGGTCGCCGCCGCGATGCGCTCGGGGAGGGTCCAGGTGGTCCAGGTCCCCTACAACCCCCTGGAGCGGGAGGTGGAGCGGGAGATCCTCCCGCTCGCCGAGGAGCTCGGGATCGGGGTGATCGCGATGCGGCCGTTCGCCGAGGGCGAGCTGTTCCCCGGGCCCCCTCCCGAGGCGCTCGCGCCGCTCGGCGTCCGGAGCTGGGCGGAGGCGCTGCTCCGGTGGACGCTCTCGGACCGGAGGGTCCACGTGGCGATCCCCGCCACCGGGAAGGTCGAGCACGCGCTGGCGAACGCGCGGGCCGGCGATCCGCCGTGGTTCGACGAGGAGCGACGCGCGCTCGTCACGCGCCTCGCCACCGGGGGGTGACCGCGGTGGGCGGGAGGTCCCCCGCCCTGTCGGCCGTGGCGGCGCTCCTCGCGCTCGCGGCCCTCGGCGCGGGGTCGTCCGCCCGCGCCGGCCGCCCCGATCCCGCTCGGCCCGCGGCGGCTCGCCGAGGCCCTGGCCCGGACCACGGCGGCGCTCGACGGAGCCGTCGCGGCCTGGGTGCGGGACGGCGATACGGGGGCGTGGCCGCCGCCGCGGGACGTCGTGCTCCTCGCCCTCCACCAGCAGCGGATCTACCGGGTGCTCGGGGCCCGCCCGCGGCTCGCCGAGCGGGTGGTGGGGCTCCTCCCGCCCGGCCTGCGGGGGGAGGCCTGGCGGAACGCGGCGGCCCAGCGGGCGCTCCTCACGCTCCTGCCCGAGCGGGTGACGAGGACCCCGCGGCTCCGGACCCGCGCGCCCCGGCCCGCGGCGGAGCTGCTCGGCTACTACCGGGAGGCCGAGCGCCGCTTCGGCGTGGCCTGGGAGGTGCTCGCGGCGGTGAACATGGTCGAGTCCCGGTTCGGGCGGGTGACCTCGCCGAGCTCCGCCGGCGCCCTCGGGCCCATGCAGTTCCTGCCCTCGACCTGGAGGGCGTACGGGATGGGCGGGGACGTGCGCGACGACCGCGACGCGATCCTCGGGGCCGCCAACTACCTGGCGGCCTCCGGCGCGCCCGGCGACTACCGACGGGCGCTCTACGCGTACAACCCGTCGTGGGCCTACGTGCGGGCGGTGCTGCTCTACGCGCGGCAGATGATGCGGGAGCCGCGTTCCTTCTACGCCTACTACAACTGGCAGGTCTACGCGCTGACCCCCGAGGGCCCGGAGCGGATCACCGGCCCCGGGCGCTGATCGCCGCGCCGCCCGCGATCGGCCCCGCCGGGCCGCGGTAGCCTGTGCCCGCCGTGGAGGAGCCCCGGACGAGAGGAGGCCGCGCGGCGGCGCCGGAGCGGCCGGACCCGCTGGCCTCGCCGCCGCCCGCCTTCCCCGTGGAGCTGGCGGCCGAGGTGGCCCGCCGGACGTTCGGACTCGCCGGCGCGCTCGAGCCGCTCGTCTCCGAGCGCGACCAGAACTTCCGCCTGGAGACCCCGGAGGGGGAGCGGTTCCTGTTCAAGATCTCGAACCCCGCCGACGACCGGGCGGTGGTCGAGATGCAGACCGAGGCCCTCCGCCACATCGAGCGCTGCGACCCCTCGCTCCCGGTGATGCGGGTCGTGCCGACGGCCGACGGCGCGCCCTGGGCGGAGGCGGTGGGGCCCGACGGCCGCACGTACCTCGTCCGCGCCTTCACGTTCCTCCCGGGGCGGCACGTGCGGGCAGAGGAGCTCACCGAGGAGGCCGTGCGGGGGATCGGGGAGGTGACGGCCCGCCTCGGGCGGGCCCTGCGCGGGTTCTTCCACCCCGCGGCCGGCTACGAGATCCTCTGGGACGTCAAGCACGCGCCGAAGCTCCGGGAGCTCCTCGGCCACGTCCGCGAGCCCGACCGCCGCGCGCAGCTCGAGCGGGTCCTGGACCGCTTCGAGGAGCGGGTGGCGCCGGCCTTCCCGTGGCTCCGCGCGCAGGTGATCCACAACGACGTCACGCTCGACAACGCCCTGTTCGACGACGCCCTCCGGGTCTCGGGGATCGTGGACTTCGGGGACATGACCCACACCGCCCTGGCCTGCGACCTCGCGGTCGCGGTGGCCGACGTCCTCCAGGGCCGGCCCGACGCGCCGCTCGCCGCCGAGGCGATGATCCGGGGCTACGGCCGGGTGACGCCGCTCGAGGAGGCCGAGGCCGAGCTGCTCGCCGACCTGGTCGCCGCGCGCCTGGCGACGGCGGTCGCGATCACGGCCTGGCGGGTGGGCCTGTACCCGGGGAACGCCGCCTACATCTCGAGCTGGGACGCGGGCGCCCGCGCGTTCCTCGACCTCCTGGAGGCCGAGGGCCTCGACGCCGTGGGGCGGCGGTTCGCCCACGCGGCCCGGCTCCTGCCCTACCGGCGGGCCCCATCGCCCGAGCTCCTCGCCAGGCGCCGGCGGGTGCTGCCCCGCGCGCCGCTCTTCCACGAGCGGCCCGTGCACCTGGTGCGGGGGGAGGGGGTGTGGCTGTTCGACCCCGAGGGCCGGCGCTACCTCGACTGCTACAACAACGTGCCGGTGGTGGGCCACGGGCACCCCGGGGTGACGCGGGCCGTGGCCGAGCAGCAGCGGCTCCTCAACACCCACAGCCGCTACCTCCACGAGGCCGTCGTCGAGCTCGCCGAGCGCCTGGTGGCGACCATGCCGGAGGGCCTCGACGCGGCGCTCGTGGTGAACTCGGGGAGCGAGGCCAACGACCTGGCCTGGCGGCTGGCGACCGCGGCCACGGGGCGGGGGGGAGCGGTCGTCTCGGCCTTCGCCTACCACGGCGTGACCGCCGCGACCCACGCGCTCTCCCCCGAGGAGTGGGCCCGGGGGGAGCGGCCCGCCCACGTCGCCCTCGTGCCGGGGCCCGACGGCTACCGGGGCCCCTACCGCCGCGAGGAGGCGGGGTGGGCGGACCGGTACGCCGCCCACGTCGAGGAGGCTGCCCACGAGCTCGCGGAGCGGGGGCACGGGCTCGCCGCGATGTACGTCGACCCGGCCTTCACCGCCGAGGGGATCCTGGTGCCGCCCCCCGAGTACCTCCGGGGCGTGGAGCGGCGGGTCCGCGAGGCCGGGGGCCTCCTCGTGGCCGACGAGGTCCAGGCGGGCCACGGCCGCACCGGCACCCACCTCTGGAGCTTCCAGGCCTCGGGGGCCCGGCCCGACGTGGTGGTGATGGGCAAGCCGATGGGGAACGGGATCCCGGTCGCCGCCCTCGTGCTCCGCCGGGAGCTGCTCGAGCGCTTCCCGGCCGAGACCGAGCTGTTCAGCACGTTCGGCGGGAACCCGGTGGCGGCCGCGGCGGCCCTCGCGGTGCTCGACGCGATCGAGGAGGAGGACCTCCTGGGGAGGGTCCGGGAGGTGGGGGCCTACCTCCGGGCCGGGCTCGAGGAGCTCGCCCGGCGGCACGAGGCGGTGGGGGACGTCCGGGCCGCGGGCCTGCTCGCAGGCGTGGAGCTGGTGCGGGACCGGGGCTCGAGGGAGCCGGCGCCGGAGCTCGCCCGGGCGGTCCGCGAGGCCATGCGTGACCGCGGCGTGCTCCTGGGCGCGACCGGCCCCGAGGGGAACGTGCTCAAGATCCGGCCGCCGCTCGTCTTCGGGAGGGAGCACGCCGACCTCCTGCTCGAGGCCCTCGACGAGGTCCTCGGGGCGCTCCCGCGCACCGGGTAGCGGTCAGAGCCGTTCCTCGAGGGCGAGGATCCCGCTGCGGTAGGCCTCCGCCCCCGCCTCCGCGTCGCCCCTGGCCCGCAGGAGGTCGCCGAGCGCGCGGTAGGTGGCGGCCAGCTCCACCGCCTGCTCGGTGCGGCGGTAGAGGTCGATGGCCGTCCGGAGGTGCTTCTCGGCGCGCGCCGGGTCCCGCTCCGCGAAGGCCAGCCCCAGCTCGCGCTGGGCCCAGGCGAGGATCGGGACGTCCGAGTCGCCGAGGAGCGAGACCGAACGCTCCAGCAGCTCCGCCGCCAGCTCGGGCCGGCCCTCGAGCCGCTCCACGCGGGCCAGCTCGTTGAGGGCCCGGGGCAGGTCCTTCCGGTCCCCGGTCCCCTCGAAGATCTCGACCGCCCGCCGCAGCTCCTCCCTCGCCTCCGCCAGGCGGCCGGCGCGCGTGTGCACGTAGCCCTTGGCGAGGTGGGCGAACCCGAGGTCGGTGCGGAGGCGGAGCTGTCGGTAGAGGTCCTCCGCCCGGGCGAGCGACCGCTCCGCCTCCTCGATCCTCCCGTCGGCCAGGTACAGGCGGGCCACGTGGATGTGCATCACGGCCAGCCGGAGCGGGTCCTCGACGCGGGGGACGAGGCGTTCGAGCTCCGCGGCGGTCTCCGCCGCCTTCCGGTACAGGCCGGCCTCGAGGTAGGAGTAGAGGAGGCCGGCGTGGATGCGGGCGAGGGCGTCGGGGTCCTCGAGCCCCGCCCGCTCGACCTCCCCGAGCAGGCTCTCGAGGAGGTGGATCGCGTAGCGGACGTCGCCGAGCGAGGTGAGGCACCGGGCCTCCCCGTCGACGGCGTCGGCCCGGACCGTGGGCGGCTCCGCCCGGAGCAGCTCGCCGGCCCGCCGGTACCGCTCCAGGGCCAGCTCCGGCTGGCCGCGCCGTTCGAGCACGAGCCCGCGGCCTCTGGTTACATCCTCGCCGCCATGGTCTCCGCAGCGGAAGGGGGGACGAGGGGTGAGGAGCGCGTGGACCCGCGCGGCCCTCGGCGTCCTGACCGCGCTGGCGACGCTCGCGTCGCTGGTGGTGGCCGGCCGGAGCGGCGGATCTACCGGCTCGGCTCCGCCGTGTTCCGGGTGTGGCTCGACCGGCTGAGCGCGGGGGCCGAGATCCTGCGGGACGGGAGCTGGGTCTGGACGCCGATCCCCTCCGGCAGCATCGCGGAGAACCCCCTCGCCCAGGAGATCCGGGAGGACGAGGCCGCGGGCCTCGACCTCCCGGCCTGAGCCCCGGGCCGGCGCCCGGTCCGCGACCTAGGCCGAGAGCCGCTCGTCGAGCGCGAGCGCGGGCGCAGCGGCGGGCCTCCGCGGGGGCCGACCGGGGCGTTCGATCAGGCCGTGGCGGACCATCCCCCGGAGGCCGACCAGCCCGGCGACGACGGCGGCGGCCCCGCCGAGGGCGAGGGCCTCCCTCGGCCCGAGGCGCTCGGCGAGCAGGCCGGCGAGGGGACCGCCGATCGGTGTGCCGCCGAGGAACACGATCCCGTAGAGGGCCATCACCCGCCCCCGCATGTCGGGGCGCGCCGCGAGCTGGAGCGAGGAGTTCGTCCCGATCATGAACACCATGCTCGCCGCCCCCACCAGCGCCGCGAGCGGGAGCGCCGCGCGCACGCCCGGCGCCGCGGCGAGCGCCGCCGAGAGCAGGCCGAAGGCCGCGGCGGCCCAGCCCACGCGGGCCGGGCTCGGGCGGTCCTGGCGGGCCATCGCGAGCGAGGCCGCGAGCGAGCCCACGCCCATCGCCGAGAGGAGGAGCCCGAAGGTCCGCGCGTCCCCGTGGAAGGGTCCCTCGGCGAGCAGTGGGAACACGACGGTGAAGTTCCAGGACAGCGTGGAGACCGCCGCCATCAGCGCGAGGGGGATCCTGAGCGCCGGCGTCCGCCAGACGTGGGCGAGGCCGTCCCGCACGCGCCCGACGCCGCGGGCCGCGGCCCCCGCCCGGCGGAGCTCGCCCGGCCGCATCGCGAGCAGCCCGCCGATCACCGCGAGGTAGGAGACCCCGTTGACCAGGAAGCAGGCCGCGAGGCCGGCGGTGGAGATCAGGACGCCCGCGAGGGCCGGGCCCACCACCCTCGTGCCGGTCATGACCGCGGAGTTCAGGCTGACCGCGTTGGTCAGGTCCTCCCCCCGGACCATCTCGGCGAAGAAGCTCTGCCGGGTGGGGTTGTCGACGGCGGTGACCAGCCCCTGGAGCAGGGAGATGGCGTAGACGATCCACAGCCGCGCCGCGCCGGTCGCGACCAGGGCCCAGAGCCCGACGGCCAGCGCGGCGAAGGCGGTCTGGGTGGCGAGGAGGATCCGGCGCTTGTCGCGCCGGTCGGCGAGCAGCCCGCCCCAGGGCCCCAGCAGGAGGATCGGCCCGAAGCTGAGCGCCGCCTGGGAACCCAGGGCCAGGCCGCTCCCGGTGAGGCGGAGGACGAGCCACGCCGTCGCCACCTGCTGCATCCACGTGCCCGTGACCGAGACGGCCTGGCCAGCGAAGAACAGGCGGAAGTTCCGCGAGTGGGCGACCGCGTGGAACGTGCGGTGGAACGCGAGCCGGACCCGCCTCACGAGCCCTCCCCCACGAGCCGCTCGAGGATCCCCGCGGCCTCCTCGAGGACCGCGAGCTCCCGCGGCTCGAGTCGGCGGAGGCGCCGCGCGAGGTAGGCGTCCTTCCGGCTCCGGCTCCTCGCGATCAGCCGGGCTCCGCTCGCGGTCGCCCGCACCCACGACACGCGCCGGTCCGCGGGATCGGTCCACCGTTCCAGCAGGCCGGCATCGACGAGCGCCGCGACGATCCGGGTCATCGTCGGGGGCTGGACGTGCTCGGCGGCGCCGAGGTCGCCGATCGTCATCGGGCCCTCCCGCTCCACCGTCGAGAGCGCCGAGAGCAGCGAGGGCGTGATCCCGGCCTCGGCCTCGCGCCGCAGGCGCCGGGCCAGCCTCGTCACCCCGAGGCGGAGCCGGGAGGCGAGCTGGGCGACGTCGACCGCGGTGGCCTGCACGCTGGCCATGATACTTCGGAGAGCTAATTAGCGTCACGAACCATCTCCGCGAGGCCGTAGGATGGCGGGCGGTTGGCCCTCGGGGGGCCGCGGGGGATCCCGGCGCGCGGGAGCTCCGCGGAGGGTCCCGGTCTGTGGGTCGGTCGCTCGGGGAGGGATCGGATGGAGATGCGGAAGCTCGGGCGCGAGGGCCCGGAGATCTCGGTCGTGGGATACGGGGCCTGGGAGGCGGGGGGCACGGACTGGGGACCGAACCCCTCGGACGACGAGGTGATCGGGGCGATCCGGGCGGCCCTGGACGCCGGGATGACGTGGATCGACACGGCGGAGGTCTACGGCGACGGCCGCTCGGAGGAGCTCGTGGGGCGGGCGATCGCCGGCCGGCGCGACGAGGTCCTGATCTTCACCAAGGTGGCCCCCGAGCCGGAGGGGAGCGGCCTCCGGCCCGAGCAGGTCCGGCGGGCGATCCGCGCCTCGCTCCGGCGGCTCGGCGTCGACCACGTCGACCTCTACCAGGTCCACTGGCCGGACGACGCGGTCCCGGTCGAGGAGACGTGGGGCGCCATGGCGGGGCTGGTCGAGGAGGGGCTCGCCCGCCACGTCGGCGTCTCCAACTTCAACCGGGGGCTGGTCGAGCATTGCCTGCGGGTCCGACACGTCGACGCGGTGCAGAACGAGTTCTCGCTGATCGAGCGCGGCGACCGGGAGGGGCTGCTCCCCTGGCTCGCCGAGCGCGGGGTGGGTTACCTCGCCTACGGCCCGCTCGGCTACGGGATCCTCACCGGCTCCCTCGGCCCCGGCGCCACGTTCCCCGAGGGCGACTGGCGGGCCCGGGGCGAGGGGCCGTTCGCCCCCGGGGCGTTCGAACGGAACCTGGCGCTCGCCGAACGGCTCCGGGGGGTCGCCGACCGGCTGGGCCTCCCCCTCGCCGTGCTCGCGCTCCGGTGGGTGGTCGAGCAGCCGGGGGCGACGGCGGCGATCGCCGGGAGCCGGAACCCGGAGCACGTGCGGACCAACGCCCGCGCCGGCGAGCTGCGGCTCGACCGCGAGGCGCTCCGGGCGATCGAGGCGGCCCTGGAGGGCTGACCGGCCGGGCCGTGGCTGACCGGCCGGGCCGTGCGCTGACCGACCGGGCCGGGAACGGCCGGTCCACCGGGCTCCGGACGGTGCGGGCCCGGCCCCGACGAGCGGAAGGAGGCGGAGGTGGAGATCGCACGGGCGAGCGAGGGGTCCTTCCAGCGCGGCGACGCCGCGAGGTTCACCGGCGAGGTCTGGCTCCGGGCGACGGCGGCGGCCCCGGACGGGACGAACGTGGGCGTGGTGCTCTTCGCCCCCGGGGCCCGGACCCACTGGCACCGCCACCCCGGCGGACAGTTCCTCTACGGGCTCTCCGGCCGGGGTCGGGTCCGGAGCCGCGGCGGCGCCGGCCACGTGCTCGAGCCGGGCGACGTGGTCTGGGTGGGGCCCGACGAGTGGCACTTCCACGGCGGCACCCCCGACGAGCCGATGCTCCACGTCGCGGTGAACGGCGGCGGCGCCCCGGAGTGGGGGGACCCCGTGACCGACGAGGAGTACGCGGAGGGGTTCTAGCCGCGGCCGCCGCGGAGGCGCCCTGGTTCCTAGTTGTCCTTGGCGCCCTGCGCGACCCACGAGGCGATGAGCTGGATCTCCTCCTCCGAGAGCGGCACGGCGGGCGGCATCCGGCGCGCCTGGTCGACGAGCACCATGACCAGCATGCTCTCCTCGGGCTTGCCGGGGACGACCAACCGGTGCCCGTGCTCGCCGGAGCCCTCCTCCGCGCCCCCGTGCGGCGCCTCCTCCCCGTGCGGCGCCTCCTCCGCGTGGCCGGTTCCCTCCAGCCCCATGATGGCGGCGTAGCTGTCCAGGCGGACCCCGTGCGGCGGCGGGGAGTAGGTGGAGGGGTGGGTGTGGGGACCGCCCTTCTCCATGAGGATCGGCAGCACCTCGCGGGAGAAGCTCACCTTGCGCTCGAGGATCGGGGGGAGCGTGGGCGCGGAGTGCTCGCCGACGTGCGCCACCGGGGTGAGCCGGTGCCGGGCGTGGAGGTGGGTCGCGGGGTCGGTGGCGAGGTTCCAGTGGGTCCGCGGGGAGCGGGAGATCAGCGCCAGCAGCCCGGAGCCGAGGGACGCGACCGCGGCGACCAGCCCGGCCGGGACGAGGAACGAGCCCAGGAACCGGCGCCGGCCGATCCCCCGCGCTCCCTCGTCGGCCGGCGTCGATCCGGCCCTCGCGATCCCCACGACCTGGCGGGCGACCAGGAGGTAGAGGCCCCACACCGCGCCCACGAGCACGAGGAGCCACCACACGCCGACCCCGGGGACCCGGAGCCCCACCTCGGGCTGGTAGAGCTGCCGGTCCCCGGCCACCTCGACGGTGGCGCCCGCCTCCGCCGGGCGGCGGTCCCGGTCGCCGGCGAAGCGGGCGGAGAACGAGACGTCGCCGGAGGTCCGGAGCTCGACCGCGATCGTGGCGACCCCGCGGTCGTCCGTCCGGGCCACCCCCAGGAACGCGTCCCCCGTCACGTCGGCGTACGTGGCCCGCTGGGAGAAGGCCACCGGGACGTCGACCACGGGCATCCCGTCCCCGTCGAGGAGCGTGGCCTCCAGGCGCACCAGCTCCCCGAGGGACGTCCCGCCGGTGGCCCGCAGCTCGAGCGTCACCCGGGCGCGGTGCGCCGCGGGCCCCTCCGGCCCCGGTCCCATCTCCGCGGGGGCCGCCTGCTCCTCTGGCGGCATCGTGGGCTCCTCGCCGTGGGTCTCCTCGCCGTGGGCCAGGGCGACCCCCGGCGTGAGCACCAGGAGCAGGCCGGCCAGGAGCGGCGCCGCCCACCGCCGGAGGACCTCAGCCATCGTGCACCTCCGCCTCCGCGCCGTGGTCCGTGGGGGCCGACCGGCCCTCGGCCTCCCACGCGCGCCACGGCCACTCCAGCCGGTCCTTCATGAACCGCCGGTGGTGGGTCCGGGGGACGTGCTCGCCGGACCCCGGGATGTACCAGACGCGGGGCTCGGTCCCGAGCTCCTCCTTGTAGCGGAAGGCCCCGGTCTCGTGGAGCGTCGTCGAGATCCGGATCACCTCGCGCCCGTTGGTGGCCAGGTCCTCCTCGAGGTCGCCGAAGTACATCGCCCCCCGCGGGCAGTTGAGGGCGCACGAGGGGAGCCCCCCGACCTCCAGGCGGTCGGTGCAGAAGTCGCACTTCATCACGGTCCCCCGGAAGGCCGGCGCCTGGGTCCGGACGTCGTAGGGGGCCGCCTTCACCCAGGAGGGCTGCACCGGGTCCCCCCAGTTGAAGAACCGCCGGTTGTAGGGGCAGGCGGCGATGCAGAGCCGGCACCCGATGCAGCGCTCCTGGTCGATCAGGACCGTCCCCTCGGGCGTGTGGAACGTGGCCCCCACCGGGCAGACGTTCACGCAGGGCGCGTTCTCGCAATGCATGCACGGCAGGGGCATCACGTGCGGCGGGGCGCCGGGCGGGTCCTCGTGGGGCTGGGGCACGACCTCGACCCACTGCTGGCCCTCGGGGACGACCCGGGCCCAGATGCAAGCCTGCGTGCACTGGGGCGGGGTGCCGAGCTCGACGCAGCCGTCGCACTTGCGCAGGTCGATGATCATGGCCCACCGGCGGACCCGGGCCGACGCCGGCCGCTCCTCGGCGGCCCCGTGCTCCTCCCCGTGCTCCTCCTCGCCGTCGGCGAGGGCGGGCTCCGCGATGCCCGCGACGCCGAGCGCCGCCGTGGCCCCGAGCAGCCGCGCCAGGAACCGGCGGCGCGTCACCTCCGCCGGGTCGGCCTCGCGGACGACGCCCCCGGGCCCGCCCGCTCCCGGCCGGTCCTCGACGGGCCGGGAGGGCGCTGGGGTGGGCGGTCGCCGGGTCCGGACCGACATCGTCACTCCGCCCCCTGTTCCATCTGCTCCGCCATCTCCCACATCGGGATGATCGGCATCGCCTTCGCCATGAGCCCGATCAGGAGCGCGAACCCGGCGAAGGTGGCCGCCACGATCGACACCTCGACCCAGGTCGGCGCGTAGGCCCGCCAGTCCACCGGGATCTGGGGGAGGGCGAGCGACGGCACGGTGATCACGAAGCGCTTGATCCACATGCCGACGTTCACGAGGACCGATGCCGCGACGATGCCGGGGACGTTCCTCGTCCACGGCAGCGCCAGCAGCAGGAGGGGGACCACCATCCCGGCGACGCCGTAGATCCAGAACAGCGGCGCGTAGGGGCCGGTCCACAGCGCCGAGAGCAGGCCGAGGTCCTGCGGCTCGAGCTTGTAGGCGATCGTGAGGTACTCGCTGGTCGTCATGTAGGCGTAGATCAGGCCCGCGACCAGCAGCAGGTTCGCGACCCGGACGAAGTGGCGGTCGGTGATGATGCCCTGGAGGCGGAAGGCCCGGCGGAAGATCGCCATCCCGGTGAGTACGGCGGCCAGGCCCGACCAGATCGCCCCGACCACGAAGTAGGGGCCGAAGATCGTGCTGTGCCACCCGGCCCGGAGCGTCATCCCGAAGATCCACGACACGACGGTGTGCACGCTCACCATCACGCCGATGATCAGCACGCACATGATCCGGATGCCCCGGGCGAGCCGCCGCCACTGCTCCTCGTCGCCGTGCCAGCCCACCGCCAGGACCGAGTAGATCCGGTGGCGGATCGGGTGCCGGGCCGGGTCCAGCCGGTCCCGGGCCAGGGCCAGGTCGGGGATCAGCGGCAGGTAGAGGTAGATCAGGCTCCCGGTCAGGTAGGTGGTGATGGCCATGACGTCCCACACGATCGCGGACTGGAACCGGCCGTAGTTCAGGAGGTTCAGGATCCGGTCGGGCCTCCCCAGGTCCACCAGGGGCATCCAGCCGCCCATGAGGAGGGCCGCGACCGTCATGAACTCCGCCATCCGGACCACGGGGGTCCGCCACCCGACGTTGCTCACGCGGAGGACGGCCGAGATGAACGTGCCCGCGTGCGAGACGCCGATCCAGAACACGAAGTTCGTGATGTAGAAGCCCCAGGGGACCTGGTCGGAGAGGCCGGTCACGGCCAGGCCGCGGCGGATCTGGACCGTCCAGGCGTAGACGCCCCAGGCGAACACCAGGAACAGGAAGGCCAGCAGGGCCCGGTAGGCGCCGCCGATCCGCTCGAGCGGCGCCAGGATCGCGAGCTCCATCCGGCGCCGGCGTTCCGCGAGGGCGGTCGCCTCCTCCGCCAGGGCCTCCGTGCGCGTGGCCATCGCGTCCTCCTCCCGCAGGTCCGCTCGTAGGGTCGCCCGACCGAGGCCGGCCGATCAGGGTCGTTCGCCCCGCGGACCGGGGATGTTGCGCTGAGCGGGAGGTGCGCGGGTGGCGTACGCCGCGGTACGCGATATGGCGTACGGGCGCCCGGGCGGGGTGGCGCGGGCCGCGCGGTGCCGGCGGGCGTACGCTTCCCCCGGGAGATGGAGGAGCGGATCCGCATCCTGATCGCCGACGACCACGCGCTGGTCCGCGAGGGAACCCGTCGGATCCTCGAGCGGGAGGAGGACCTCGAGGTCGTGGGGGAGGCGGCCGACGGCGAGGAGGCCGTGGCGCTCGCGGGACGCCTCGCGCCCGACGTCGCCGTGATCGACATCGGGATGCCCCGGGTGAACGGGATCGAGGCCACCCGCCGGATCAAGGAGGAGCACCCCGAGATCGGCGTCCTCGTGCTCACCGTGCACGACGACGACCCGTACGTGTACGCGATCCTCGAGGCCGGGGCCGCCGGCTACCTGCTCAAGGACGTCCGGGGCTCGGAGCTGGTGGAGGCGGTCCGGTCGGTGCGCGCGGGCGAGGCGGTGCTCCACCCGGCGATCGCGCGGAAGGTGCTGGGCCGGTTCCGGGCCGCCGCCGGGGCGGACGAGGGCGGGGTCCCGCTCACCGAGCGCGAGGTCGAGGTCCTGCGCCTCGCCGCCCGCGGCCTGAGCAACAAGCAGATCGGCGCCCGCTTGGGACTGTCGGCGCGGACCGTCCAGGTCCACCTGGGGAGGATCTTCCGCAAGCTCCGCGTGGCGTCGAGGACGGAGGCCGTGATCCACGGGCTCCGCCGGGGGTGGTTCCGGCTGGAGGATCTGACGTGAGCGCCAGGGCGGCGACGGTCCCGGTCTCGGCGGTGGCGACCTGGGCCCGCCTCCTCCGGCGGCGCCTGCGGGAGCCGGCGTTCTGGGCCGTGCAGGCGGGGGTCCTGTCGATCACCGCCCTCCACCTCGCGATCGAGGGCCTCGGGCTCTTCCACCAGACGGGCGCGCTCGAGTCCGGGCTCCGCCACGTCCCGGTCGTGCTCTACCTCGTCCCCATCGTCTACGCCGGGCTCCGCTACGGCCTCGAGGGATCGGCCCTCACCGGCGCCTGGAGCCTCATGCTCACGCTCCCCAACGTCCTGCTCTGGCACCGGCGGCAACTCGCCTGGGCCTGGGAGCTGCTCTACGTGGCGATCGTCCTCGGGGTGGGGGCGGCGGTGGCCGCGCCCGTCGAGCGCGAGCGCCGCCAGCGGGAGCAGCTCGCCGCCACCGGCCGGCGGCTCGCGCTCCTGCACGGGGTGGCGTCGGCGCTCGTCTCGGCCTCGCCGCTCGACCGGGTCCTGCCCGCCGTGCTGGAGCGGGTGCGGGAGGTCCTGGGCCTGGCGGCGGTCTCGGTGGTCGTCCGGGACCCCGAGGGCTGGGGCGAGGCTCGCTGGACCGCCCCGCCCGACGGCGCTCCCGTGCCCGGGGCCGAGGGCCCCGAGGGGGAGGGCGGCCCGGCACCGGGGCCCGACGGGCGGCTCGTCGCGCCGCTCGGCGGGGACCCGGGGATCCCGGGCGCGCTCGTCGCGGTCCTCGACCCGGCCCGTGGCGCGGGCCGCGACGACGAGGACCTCCTCCGCGCCGTCGCCGCCCAGATCGGGGTCGCCCTCGAGAACGACCGCCTCCACCGGCTGGAGAAGGAGCACCTGCGGTCCTACGTGCACGAGGTGACGCGGGTCCAGGAGGAGGAGCGGCGCCACCTGGCGCGCGAGCTCCACGACACGGCCGCGCAGGACCTGGTCCTCCTGGCCCGCGGGCTCGACGCGCTGGCCGAGCGCCTTCCCCCGGAGCCGGCCGCGCGGGCGCGGGAGCTGCGGGCGCGGGCCGCGGAGACCCTCGAGGGGCTGCGCCGGCTCAGCCGGGACCTGCGCCCCACGGTCCTCGACGACCTCGGGCTGGTGCCGGCGCTGGAGTGGGTCGTGGCCGACCTCACGGGGCGGACGGGCGTCGACGCCCGCTTCCACCTGTCGGGCCCGGCGCGCCGGCTGCCGGCGGAGACGGAGCTCGCTCTGTTCCGCGTGACCCAGGAGGCCCTTCGGAACGTCGAGCGGCACGCCGGGGCGCGACGGGTCGAGGTGCGGGTGTCCTTCGATGACGACCGGGTCCGGGTCGAGGTCGAGGACGACGGCGCGGGCTTCGAGGTGGCGGAGCCCCTCGAGCGGCTCGCCCTCGAGGGGAAGCTGGGGCTCCTCGGCATGCGGGAGCGGGCGCAGCTGGTCGGCGGCGCGCTCACGATCCGCTCGCGTCCCGGCGAGGGCACGGCGGTGACCGTCACGGTCCCGTCGGGCCCCTGACCGGCAGCCGCCCTAGCCGACGATCACCTTCCCAACCATCCCTCCGTCGTAGTGGCCGGGCACGTGGCACCCGTAGAGGACCTCCCCGGGCTCGTCGAACGTGACGGTCACCTCCTCCGTCGCGCCGGGGTCGAGCGTGAGCGCGGCCATGGCCTCGACCATGGCCTCCCCGTGCTCCATCCCCTCGGCGGCCGCCATCTCGTGGGCCTCCTGGACCTCCTCGTCGCCGAGCACGAACTCGTGGGAGACCTGCCCCTCGTTCCTCACGACGAACCGGACCGTCTCGCCGACCTCGACCCGCACCTCGGAGGGCTCGAACGCGAGCTCGTCGAGGGCCGCGATCTCGACGGTCCGTACCTCTTCGTCGCCGTCCCCCGCGCCACCGCCGCACGCCGTGAGGAGGAGCAGCGCCGTCGTGAGCGCGGACGTGGCAAGCAGGAACGATCTCCGGAACACATCAACCTCCTCTCCGTCGAAGGGGACCTCCGCCGGAGGGGGCATCAACGGTGCAGGACGGTCCCCTCCCGAGGCGGTGGCCGCGAGCGTGCCGCCGGGAGCAGGGGTACGACGCGCGCGGGGCCGGCCCCCACGGCCCCGGTGAGCCGGGTCGCATCCCCAGCGGCCACCCCGATCAGGGCGGCGAGGCCCGCGGCGAGGATCGCCGCGCAGGCCCAAAGGGTCCCCATGTCGGCGCCGTGGTTCATCCCGATCAGGTGCCAGGCGAGCGACAGGGCGAGCAGCAGGATGCCCGCCACGAGCACGACCAGCAGGACCGGAGGGGGTCGGCGCACCCGCATGTGGCCGTCAGCCTAGCAGCGTCGTTCGTGGGGTCTCGCGGCCCCCGGACGGCACGACCCTGACCCTCCGCCGCGGGCTTCGCCGGGGCGCTGCTGGTCGCCGGTCGGCCACCCTACTCGGGCACCTCGGCCAGCACCCGGTACCAGAGGACGCTGCCCGCCCTGCGGAGGCGGGCGAAGCCGGCGGCGGCGAGCGCCGCCTGGAGCTCCGGGAGCGTGTACGTGGCGTGGAGCCAGCGTCGCCGGGCGAGCGGACCGGCGAACCGGGGGAGCACCACGTCCACGAGGAGGAGCCGCCCGCCCGGCCGGAGCACCCGGGCCGCCTCCGCCGTCGCTCGTTCCCAGGCCTCCACGTGGTGCCAGACGAGGATCGAGATCACCAGGTCGAAGGACCGCTCGGGGTAGGGGAGGGCGCCGGCGTCGGCCCGCTCGACGCGCGCCCGCTCACCGAACCGGTCGAGGCGCGCCCGGGTCAGCTCGACCATGTCCGGATCGTGGTCGGTGGCCACGATGCGCCAGTCCGGGAACCGCTCGAGGAGCGCCTCGGCGGCGAAGCCCGCCCCGCTCCCCACCTCCAGGACCTCGGCGCGGCCCGGGAGGTCGGCGAACCGCAGGATCCAGGGGAGAACCACGCGCCGCGCGAGCGCGCCCCAGGCGGGGCTCCTGAGCGCCATCTTCTCGACGGGGCGCATCTCCACGCGGCCAGCCTACGCCCGACCGGGGAGGTGCGGGTGGCGGACGGGACGGTCCCCTCGCCTCCGCGTTTCGGCCGCGGCGTGCGGAGGCTTCACCGGCCTCGCGCAGGGCCTTCACCGTCCCTTCACGCGCGTCGCCCAGGCTGCTCGTGGAACGCGGGCAAGCGGGGCACGTGGCCCGCGCGCGGAAGCGGAACGGAGGTGGGATCGCACTGATCGGACGCCTCGCGCGGGGGCTCGCCGCCCTCGGGTCGGGCGTGGGTCGCGTGGGTCGGACGTGCGCGCCCCGGCGGAGCCTCTGGGTCGGTGGGCTGGGCGCCGCCGCCCTCGGCTTCCTGTACGCCGCGGTGGTCGGGGCCGCCTCCGGGTCGCTCGAACACCTCGTCGACCAGGTCCGCACCGACTGGTACCTGCTCGTGCCGATCGTGGCGGGCTTCGGCGTCCAGGTCGGGCTGCTCGCGGAGCTCCATCGCCGCCGGCGGATGCACCGGGTCGCGGCGGGGCCCGGGGCTGCGGGGGCGGGCGCCTCCACCATCGGGATGGTCGCCTGCTGCGCCCACCACGTCGCGGACCTGGCGCCCTTCGTCGGGGCCACCGCCGCCGCCACCTTCCTGTACGACCATCGGGTGGCGTTCATGGTGTTCGGCCTGGGGGCGAACGCGGTGGCCATCGCGGTCGCCGGTCGTCGTCTCCGGCGGTTGCCCGCGCCGCCCGTCCGCGCAGGCGAGCGCGCGGCTCGAGGTGGGGGGAAGGGTGTGGGACGGGGCCTCCTGGGAGGGGGATCCGCCGGGCGGGCACCATCGCCGAGGGACGCTCGTCTTCGAACCGGGGGAGACCCCCTCCGGGAGCGTGCGGCTCACGATCGATGGCCTCCCCGAGCCGGTCGTCGTGTCGTGGGATCTCCGGGGCTGAGGATCCGGCGGAGGACGGGGGGAGCGGCGGGCGACCGACGCCGCGTCCGTCCGAGGGGGCCGCTCGCCCTGCGCGAGGGGGGCCGGAGGTCCCTCAGCGGTCCGCCCCCGCGGCCGCATCGTTGGGGCTCGGAGGGACGGTGGGGACGGCGACCATCCTGGTGGTGGACGACGAGCGGAAGATCCGCGACCTGGTCCGCTCGTACCTCGAGCGCGAGGGCTACGCGGTCCTGGTCGCCGACACCGGCCAGCGGGCCCTCGAGGCGATCGAGCGTGCCCGCCCCGACCTCGTGGTCCTCGACCTGATGCTGCCCGACCTCCCCGGGGAGGAGGTGGCCCGCTCGGTCCGCGCCCACTCCGACCTCCCGATCATCATGCTCACCGCCAAGGCCGGCGAGGACGACCGGGTGGCCGGGCTGCGCCTGGGGGCCGACGACTACCTGCCGAAGCCGTTCAGCCCCCGGGAGCTCGTCGCGCGGGTCGAGGCGGTGCTCCGGCGGGCGCGCGGGGGTGCCCGGACGGGACCCCTCTCCTTCGACGGGGGCGCCCTGGTGATCGACCCCGAGGCCCGGGAGGTGCGGCTGGGCGGGGAGCCGGTCGAGCTCACGAGGAGCGAGTTCGACCTGCTCCTGGCCCTCGCCTCCCGCCCGGGGCGGGTGTTCTCCCGCTACGAGCTCGTGACCCGGGTCCAGGGGTACGACTACGAGGGCTACGAGCGGACCATCGACGCCCACGTCAAGAACCTCCGGCGGAAGCTCGGGGACGACCCCAGGAACCCGCGGTACGTCCGCACCGTGGTGGGCGTCGGCTACAAGTTCGGGGTGAGGAGGGATGCGTAGGTCCTTCGCGTTCCGGCTCGCCGCGGCCTTCGCCGGGGTCGGGTTCGCCGCCGCGGCCCTCACCGCGATCCTCGTGAACGTCGCGTTCGGGACGCGCTTCGAGCGGTACCTCGAGGGCCAGCGGCGAGAGCGTGAACGACAGCTGGTCGCCGCGCTCGCCGATTCCTACGCGCGCCGAGGAGCGTGGGAGCCCGCCGACGTGGCCTCGGTCGCCGCCCTCGTCGCGATGGACGGGGGCACGCTCCGCCTCCTCGACGAAGGGGGTCGGACGGTGTGGGCGCTGCCGGCGATGGGAGCGGCGAACCCGATGGCCGTCATGCACCGCGAGATGATGGGCAGCGGCCCGCTCGGACCGGAGCGGCGGCTCCCCATCGAGGTCGACGGTTCGGTGGTCGGCACCGCGGTGGTCCGCCTCCCCGAGCCGGGGGTGCTCCCCCAGGACGAGGCGTTCCGGGCCTCGGTGAACCGGCTCCTCCTGGCCGGGGGCATCGCCGCGGGGTTCCTGGCCATGGGGCTGGGGGCGGTGCTCGCGCGGCGGGCCACGGCCCCCGCCCGGGAGCTGACCCGCGCGGCCCGGGCGATGGCGGCCGGCGACCGCTCCCACCGGGTCGAGTACGAGGGGGCCGATGAGCTGGGGGAGATGGCCCGGGCCTTCAACCGGATGGCCGACGCGATCGAGGAGGAGGACCGGCTCCGCCGGGCCTTCGCCGCCGACGTGGCCCACGAGCTCCGCACGCCGCTCGCGATCCTCCGGAGCGAGGTCGAGGCGCTCCAGGACGGGGTCGAGGAGCCCAGCCCGGGGGCGCTCGCGTCGCTCCACGAGGAGACCCTGCGGCTCGGCCGGCTGGTCGCCGACCTCGAGACGCTCGCCTCCGCCGAGGCCGCCGGGTTCTCGCTGGAGCGGCGCCCGGTCGCGCTCCGCCCGTTGCTCGAGGAAGCCCTCGAGGGGTTCGCGGGCCCCTTCGACGCCGCCGGGGTGCGCCTGGGGTCCGACCTCGAGGACGCGGTGGCCGAGGTCGACCCGGTCCGGATCCGGCAGGTGGTGACGAACCTCCTCTCCAACGCGCTCAAGTTCACGCCGGCCGGAGGCGCGGTGCGGGTCGAGCTGCGGCGGGAGGGCGCCGAGGCGGTCCTGCGGGTCCGGGACACCGGGCCCGGGATCCCCCCCGACGAGCTGCCCCGCGTGTTCGACCGGTTCTTCCGCGGGCGGGGGGCCCGGGCCCGGGGGTCGGGGATCGGCCTCACGGTGGCCAGGGAACTCGTCCTGGCCCACGGGGGCGACATCGCGGTGGAGAGCGAACCGGGCCGCGGGACGACCTTCGTCGTCCGGCTCCCGCTCACCCCTGCCGGCGCCCGCGCCGCGCCTGACCCCCGCGCCTCGGCCGGCCTGCCCCGGGCGGGCTGAGCGCGGCGCCCGCGCCCTCATGCCGATCGCGCGCCACGTTCACGGGTCCTTCACGGCCGGCCCCTACCGTGGCCGCGGAGGTGAGGAACGTGGAGCGACGTCGGATCGTGTGGGCGCTGGTGCTGGCCGTGGTGATCGTGGCGACCGTCGGCGTGGGCCTGGCGGCGGCGGGCACGGCTCCCGGTCCCGGGGACCGGGCCGCGGCCTGGGAGCAGATGCACCGCTCCCCGTGGATGCGGGCGATGCACGCCCAGATGCCCGAGGAGCTGCAGGCGCAGTGCGATGCGATGCACGCGCAGATGGTCGCGGGTCTGGCCGGGACCGGTCCCAAGATGGGCGGCGCCGGGACGGCGGGCCCGGGCATGGGTCCCATGATGGGCGGTGCCGGGCCGGGCGAGAGCATGGGTCCGATGATGGGAGCGTGGGCCCGCTGACCCGGGGCCCCGATCGGATGGTCCGAGAGGGGTGAGGCGGTACCCGCCGCTCACCCCTCCAGGGCCGCGAGGACCTCGCCGAGGCGGCGGATCGACGCCTCCGTGATCGGGCTCACGACCAGGATGGCCTCGTCGGCGCCGGCCTCGGCCAGCTTTCGCAGGCCGGCGGCGATCCGCTCGGCCCCGCCCTCGAGCGGGGGGACCTCGATCGGCCGCTCGGGCGCGGTCCGGTCCAGGACGACCAGCACGCAGGCGCTCCGGACGACCTCGGCGGGGTCCCGCCCGACGTCGCGGGCGACCCGGGTCACCTCCTCGTTCGCGCGGGCGAACCCCTCCGGCGTGTTCCCGTAGAGGTCGAACCAGGTGTTCCACGCGTCCGCGTGGGGGAGCGCGGCGCGGAGGACCCGCTCCCCGCTGCTCCCCACCATGATCGGCGGCCGGCGCGCCGGGCGGGGGAGCAGGACCGCGTCGTCCACCTCGTGGAACCTGCCGCGGAACGTGACCCGCTCGCCGGCCAGGAGCCGCCGGACGATCTCGAAGGCCTCCTCGAACCTCGACGCGCGGTGGTCGAAGGGGATCCCGAACGCCCGGAACTCGGCCTCGTTCCACCCGGCCCCGACGCCGAGGACCAGGCGCCCGCCCGACAGCTCGTCCACGGTCGCCGCCATCCGGGCCAGCACCCCGGGAGGGTGGAACCCGAGGCAGGCGACGAGCGGGCCGAGGAGCACGCGCTCGGTCACCGCGGCCAGGCCGGCGAGGAGGGTCCAGGCGTCCCACGGGCCCCGCTCGGGGCGGCCGTCGCCGCGGTAGAGCAGGTGGTCGCCCACCCAGATCGAGTCGAACCCCACCTCCTCGGCGGCCCGGGCCATCCCCACGTACTCGGGCCAGCGCACCTCGCGCTCGACCTCGGGGAGCTGGACGCCGACGCGGAGCGGACGGGCCATCCGCCGGCGCAGTCTAGCGACCCGGAGCCGGCGGCCGCTCCAAGCTACCGGCCCGCCCCGGGCGACCGCTCCCCGGGCCACCGGTCCTTCCCGGGCCACCGCTCCCCGGGCCAGCGGCCCTTCCCTGCTCGGCCAGCTCGGCGCGGACGCCGAGGAGCCGCACCGGCCGGTCGAGCTCGAACCGGTCGAGGGCGGCGAGGGCCGCGGCCTCGAGCGCGGCCGGGTCCAGGGTCGGCGCGGGGAGCGGGACCCCGTGGGTGTGGGTGTCGAAGGGGGCGAACCGGACCTTGACCACGACCCGGACGGCGGGCCGGCCCTCGGGGGCGAGCTCGCGGGCGAGCTCCCGGGCGAGGCCGGCGACCCGGCGGCGGACCTCGTCCGGGTCGGCCACGTCCTCCTGGTACGTCCGCTCGATCCCCCGCCCCTTGGGGACGGAGGGCTCGGCGGTCACGGGGCTCGCGTCCTCCCCGGTCGCGAGGAGCCGCAGCCAGGGGCCGGTCCGAGGGCCGAACGCGCGGGCCAGGAGGCCCTCGTCGGCCCGGGCGAGCTGCCCGACGGTCCGGACCCCGAGGGCCTCGAGCTTCCTCGCCGTCTTCCGGCCGATCCCCCAGAGGGCGTCGGTGGGGAGCCCCTCCATCACCTCGGCCCACTCCGCGCGGGTCAGGCGGAACACCCCGGCCGGCTTCGCGAACCCGCTCGCGATCTTGGCCCGGAGCTTGTTGTCGCCCACCCCCACGGAACAGCGGAGCCCGGTCCGCTCGAGCACCCGCCGCTGGATCTCCCGGGCCAGCCCCTCGGGGTCGTCGGTCCGGACCTCGAGGAAGGCCTCGTCCCACCCGGCGACCTCGACCACCGCGGGGAACGTGCGGAGCGTCGCCATCACCTCGCGCGAGGCGGCGAGGTAGGCCTCGGCGTCGACCGGCAGGAAGACCGCCTCGGGGCAGCGCCGGTACGCGGTGCGGAGCGGCATCCCCGACCGGATCCCGTACCTCCTCGCCTCGTAGTTCGCGGTCGAGACCACCCCGCGCTTCGTGGGGTCCCCGTCCCCGCCCACGACCACCGGCCGCCCGGCGAGCTCCGGGCGGCGGAGGATCTCGACGGCGGCGATGAACTCGTCGAGGTCCACGTGGAGCACGTACCGGCCCACGGTCGAAGCGTAGGCCGCACGTCGCCCGGCGGCGCGGTGTACCTTCCCCCCGTGCGCGTCGCGAAGGTCGTGGACCTCTCGCTCGTGGTGGACGCCCGGACCCAGGTCTACCCGGGCGACCCCCTCCCCGAGCTGCGGCCGGCCACCAGGATCGAGACCCACGGCTACAACGTGCTCGGGCTCTCCCTCGGCTCGCACACCGGGACCCACGTGGACGCGCCCTACCACTTCCTCGAGGAGGGGGCGCGCCTCGAGGACCTGGACCTCGGCATGTTCGTGGGCCCCGGGGTCGTCGCCGACGTCCGCGGCCACGCGCCCCGGACCCCGGTCACCTGGGCGGAGCTCGCGCCGGTCGCGGACCGGCTCGGGCCCGGCGCGATCCTCGCGATCCGCACCGGCTGGGCCGAGGAGCGCTACGGGACCCCGGCCTACCTCGACCACCCCTACCTCGACCCCGGGGCCTGCGAGGAGGTCCTGGCCCGCGGGGTCCGCACGATCGCGATCGACGCGCTCTCCCCGGACCCCACCGCCGACCCGGCCGCGGACTTCGCCTGCCACCGGCTGGTCCTCGGGGCGGGCGGGGCGATCTGCGAGAACCTCGCGAACCTCGGGGCCGTCGACTTCCCCGACCCCCTGTTCGTCCTCCTGCCGCTCCGGCTCGGGGGCGACGCCGACGGCGCCCCGTGCCGGGCCGCGGCGCTCCGGCTCGAGCCCTAGGGCGGCCTACTCGACCGGCAGCTCTTGGTACGCGGCCGAGATGTCCACGCCCCGCGCGGCCTGGATCGCCCTGGCCACGAAGTAGATCGCGAACCCCGAGACGAAGATCCCCAGGTTCAGCCACACGAGCTCGGGCCGGCCCACCAGCCCGGCGCTCGGGTCCGTGAGGAACGCCCAGCCCATGATGACGAGCGCGACGACCGAGAGGGCGCCGACGATCGAGATCACGGGGACCCCGCCCACCCGCCAGCGGGCCGGGGAGGCCTCGAAGACCTGGGGCAGCCGGTAGGGGAACGCGATCGCGGCGATCGAGACCACGATGAACCCCAGGATGTAGCCGAAGATCCCGACGAGCGTCGCGAAGTAGGGGAACGTGACGAACGCCCAGAGCGCGACGACCGAGCCCGCGCCCACGAGCACGAGCGCGTTCACCGGGGTGTGGAAGCGCGGGTGGACCGACGCGGTCCACCGCGGCATCACCCCGTCGAGCCCGTAGGCCAGGAAGTTCCGGGAGGCGTTCGCGAGCTGCCCCGGGAGCCACGTGTAACTCTGGAACACGAACGGGAGGAGGATGAGGAGCGCGAGGAGCGTGCTCCCCGAGCCGAACGCCGCGACCTGGGTGAACAGGAGGCCCTGGGTCCCCGCCAGCTGCCCGAACCGCTCCAGGCCCACCGCCTTGTCCGCGAGGGCCAGGAGCACGAGCAGGTAGACGGTGGCGATGACGGCCGCCGCCGGCATCGACCAGAGCTGGAGCCGCGAGGCCCGCTTCACCTCCCCGCCGATGTACGCCGAGGACTGGTTGAACACGAGGTTGATGTAGGTCCAGGTGCCGGCCAGGAGCGTCCACTTCAGGCTGAACGGGCCGCCGGTCGCGACCCCCGCCTCCCGCGCCGCCTCCCCGAGCCCCCGCAGGACGTCCTGCCCCAGGCCGGCGCCGAGCGAGTCCAGGATCGCGGCGCGCGACTTCCCGAGCCAGACGAGCGCGGTGAGGGCCAGGCCGAGGAGCGAGAAGAAGAACAGCGCGTTCTGGAGCCGGAAGAAGAACCGCATGCCCCGGGCGAAGGCGAACACCAGGAACGCGATCAGCACGGTCCCGGTCACGAACGTCCCCACGTCGCCCACGAACCAGTCCCCGAGCCGGACCATCCACCCGACGCCGGCCATCTGGCCGACCGTGGAGAAGAACGGGGCCAGCCCGAACTGGGCGAAGAAGGCGGAGGGGACGCCGCCGTAGATGAACCACCACACGGTGCTGTTCCAGTTCGACATCATCCCGAGCGCCGGGTGGAGGATCCGCGAGACCCACACGTAGTCCCCGCCCGAGCGCGGCATCGCCGCCGACAGGAACGCGAACACCAGGCTCGTCGGGATCACGAGCAGGAACGTGAGGACCGCCGTCAGGTAGAGGTTGGCGCCCGGGTAGAAGGCGGTCGAGAACAGGAAGACGAAGGCCGCCATGAGCCCGAGCGACACGAAGTTGATGTTGTAGACGAGGACGTCCAGGGTCCCGGCCTCCCGGACCAGGCCGGACGCCTTCCGCTCGAACACCGCCGGACGCGCCGCCGCGTCGTCCATCTTCCCCCCCCCTTCCGCGCGTGCGGCGGATGCGTACCACGGGCGGGGGGAGCGGTCGATGGACGGAGGAGACAACCGCTCGGCGCGGCGGTGGCCGGGGCGGCGACGCGCGCCCGCTCCCCTATGCTGTGCTCC
>FWWM01005285.1_pt1 | contig 28556 bp, 31 predicted proteins | sample 2228351 | NCBI WGS metagenome assembly FWWM01 (sample SAMEA103939774, study PRJEB20133) | metagenome | reverse complement strand
AGTGCCGACGCCTTGCTGGAGGACGCCAAGGCCTTGGAGACCGCCGGCGCTTTCGCGGTCGTTCTGGAAGCCGTGCCGGCCGACTTGGCTCGGCGCGTGACGGAAGCGTTGACCATTCCCACCATCGGCATCGGCGCCGGCCCGCATTGCGACGGCCAGGTGCTGGTCCTCTACGATCTCCTCGGCCTGTTCGACGACTTCACGCCGAAATTCGTCAAACCCTACGCACACCTCAAGGCCGATGCCCTGCAGGCGTTGCGTCGCTACAAGGAAGAAGTGGAGCAGGGGAAGTTCCCGAGCGATTCGGAGAGCTATCACTGAATCGGTTCCGATTCAACGCGAAATCCGGGACGCCGCTCCGTGATGACGGAGCGTCAGGACATCAGCAATCGGACGAGGACCGGTTGCGCGGTAGGATCCGCCAACACGGAGCGGATGCCCGCCGTCAAGCGGGCCACATCGACCCCCAAATAAGGGGAAACCGCTCGAGCCTTGCCAACCCGCTTACGAAGAGACGGTTCGCCGCCGGCTTCTGATTCGGTGAACCGCTTGAGATGGGCGGCGGCGAGGTGGATGAAGGCTTGAAAGAATCGGCCCTGCTCGCTCTGGTGTCCCGCTGCGTGCCAGAGCCCTTCGAACACTTCGTGGTGTTCCCACCAATAGGCGAAATTGTAGAGATCGATCCCGTACAGAAAGTCCTCTGATTGCGCCCACGCTTCCGGCGGAAACGGCGCCGGTCGGGCTTCGGGCAGCTGATAGGAATGGCCGTGCGGGTCACGGCGCGGATGCGGGTTCCGCCCCGGGACGAAGCGGTAAGAGGGAAACGGGCGGCAGGAATACCGAGGCCAGTTGAGATCAGGCGGTTCCGGCTCATGCACCGCGGCACCCGCGGTCGCCGCAGGAGACTTGAAAGACCTGCCGGTCTTCAAGCCGGACGGCGGTCAGGTGTCGGCCCCAGATGCATCCGGTGTCCACCGCCAGCACATTGTCCAGCACGCGGAGTCCGGCCGCCGCCCAATGTCCGCAGACGATCGTCACGTCCGCGCTCTTGCGATGTGGGATCTCAAACCAGGGAAGAAATCCCGACGGCGCCTGTTCGGGCGGACCGGTATAAGAGAAGTCCATGTCACCACAGGGAGTACAGATGCGGAGTCTCGTCAGGGCGTTGGCGATCACGCTCAGGCGGGGCATCCCCGTCAGTTCGTCTCTCCATTGCGTATGCCCGTTCTTATAGTGAATGCGCAAGAACTCCTGATAGGCGTCGCTCTGCAACGCGCGCTCGACTTCCCGGGCCAGCTCGACAGCCATGGTGCTGGTCCATTGCGGCAAGAGTCCGGCGTGGACCAGCAGGACGTCGTGGTCCCGAAACAGGAGCGGACGATGGCGCAACCAGTCCAGCAGTTCGTCGCGATCCGGCGCGTCCAGGACATCCTGGAACGTGTCTTTGGTCCGGCCCGGCGAGCAACCGGCCGCAACAGCCAGCAGGTGGAGGTCATGGTTCCCCAGGACCGAGACCGCGGCCGGCCCCAAGCTCTTGGCGTAACGCAGCACCGTCAGCGAGTCCGGTCCGCGATTGACCAAGTCGCCCACAAACCACAGGCGATCCTTGGCAGGATCGAAGCGGATCCGATCAATGACCTTCTGCAGTGCCGAGAAGCAGCCTTGGATGTCGCCGATTGCGTAGGTTGCCATTCAAAAGGAGCGTGCTCGCTCACGTGTCGCTCGCCCCATGGTTGGAGGGATCGCGGGAGAAGTCGCCGAACCTGGAGGATTGGAAATTCGTCATTTTACGAAGGACGAATGCCCAATGACGGTTGATGTTTCTTAGGGGTACCGGGCTTCGATCGTGCTCCGCAGGCCGCCTCGGGCGGTGAACTCGCCGGTCACGGTCGCCCAGACCGGGCGGCAGGCTTTCACCACGTCCTGCAGAATGCGGTTGACGGCGTTTTCGTAAAAGATACCGAGGTTCCGGTAGGCGTGGATATAGAGCTTAAGCGATTTGAGCTCGAGGCACGCCTTGTCGGGCATGTAGCGCAACCGGATCGTCCCGAAATCGGGAAGACCGGTCTTCGGGCAGATCGCCGTGTACTCCGGGATCTCAATGGTGACCTCGTAACCTTTATACTGGTTCGGCCAAGTTTCAATGTCCGGCAGCGGAACGGAGACTCCGCTTCTTGCATGCCGCTCGTTGTAGCCGAGCGCTGTTGTCTTCCTCGCCCCTGTTCCTCTCAGGGCCTTGTCGCGCTTCATGTCCTGCTCCCCATCGAGGCCCGAAGGCGAGAGGCAAGCGGCTAGCGGCGCACACAGTTAAGACCCAAGTGAATGTCTCTCCTAACGCACGACCTCTCGCCGCGTGCCCCGTGCCTCGCGCCGGACGTTCGCGTTACACCTGCTTCATCCATTCGATCTGTCCGATCTTTTCCAATTCGAAATACAGCGTGACCCACGGGCACTTCATGTCCGGATACACTTCGCAGAAACCGCCCTTCCGCACACCGCCGCAAGGACCGTGGCTCATGAACTTCGGGCATTCGGCCTTGAGCGATCCCTCGGGAGTCGGCGGGCGCTTATGGACGCCTCCCGTGTGCTCAGCGCCTTCGTCTTCACCCGGAATGATGACGCGCAACGGCATAGGGTCCTAGTGTAGACGGATTCTGTCCCATCGGCAATCTCCTCGTCAACCGGAGCGAACGCGGACGGTGATGCATCAGGGTGAATGAATGAAATGAACGTCGGAGATTTTAGGGCAAATGGCCTACCGGACCCGAGAGCGCTAGGCCTTCTTTCGCAGCCCGTGGGCCTTCTGCGGCGTTGCATCAGCCCGAGCGGAATTATAAACTGGCGATTGTTTGGGTACAATAGTCGGTTTTAAGCGGATTTACAATTGACACTGTTTTCCGGCCTTTGTTACACTCGATTTCTCAGAAGAACCGGATCATCCGGCGGGTTTGTACCGTAAGCAATTTTCTGCGATTACGGCGATCCCCATCCACACGACCTCAAGTAGGCCCGCTGATAGTGGTGTGCGAGGGCAGGCGAACAGCAGGGAGGGTATCCAAATGAGTCTTGATTACGTCAAATTCACTCCGGGGTTCGGGAAGTTCATGCCGAAGGAATATCGTGACATGGTGGAGCACGGACCTTTCGGCAAAAAGGTCACGGTTTCCCAAATGGGAAGCTTCAAAGAGATCCTCGAAGAACACCCCATGTGCGCAGGGTGCGCGATGACCCTCTTCATCCGGCTGGCCATCATTTCGTTCCCGAATCCTGAAGACACCATTACGGTCGGGACGGCCGGCTGCGGACGTTTGGCCCTCTCCCAGGCCGCCATCCCGTTCGTCTATGGCAACTACGGCGACACCAACGGCGTAGCAAGCGGACTCTCCCGCGGGCTCCGGTTGCGATTCGGCGACAAACCCAAAGATGTCGTCGTGCTGGCCGGTGACGGCGGTTTGGCCGACATCGGATTTTCGCAGGTGCTCCACTCCTGGTTCCGTAAAGAGAAGTTTACGACGATCATGCTGGACAACGAGGTCTATGGGAATACCGGCGGGCAGGAAAGCGGCATGACCAACCGCGGCGCGGTGCTGAAGATGGCGCCGCTGGGCAAGAAGTTCGAGAAGATGGACATGGTCCAGATGGCCAAAGTCGCCGGCTGCGCGTATGTGGCGACCGTCGTGCCGAACAACCCCCGTCGGGTCGAAAGCGTGATCAAGAAAGCCGTCCTCATTGCCCGCGAAGTCGGCCCGACCTACATCCAGGCCTACACCTCGTGCAACATCGAATACGCGATCCCCACCGATAAGGTCATGGAAGACGCCAAGAACGTCGAAAACGATCGCTACCAGTTCACCGAATTCATTACCGACGACGCAAAACAATACCTGGCCGATCGCTACGGCTATAGGGAGTTTCAGGCGAAGCCGGCGGCAGCCGCGGTTCCTCAGAAGTAACCTAGAAGTAATCTGCGGACAGCGGTTTGAGGAACGGGGTCCAGCGCAGAAGGAGGAGCAGCCATGGCGAAACGGTTTAATATCCGAATGGCCGGCGTGGGCGGACAGGGCGTGGTCACCGCCTCGCATATTCTCAGCACCGCGGTCATCAATGCCGGCGGCGAGAGCACGATCGTGCCGTTCTATGGATCGGAAAAGCGCATGGCGCCGGTCGAGAGTTATGTGCGGGTGTCGGACGAGCCGATCTATGAGATCGGTGAGATCACCTTCCCGCACATCATCATCATCTTCCACCCTCAGGTCATCACCCACGGCAAATCCTATACGATGCCGTTCTATTTCGGATTGAAGGAAGACGGGGTGGCGCTGATCAATCACGATGGCCCGATGAAGTTGCACAAGGACCATATGCGCGAGTTGGAGGAACGGCGGGCAAAGTTGTACTACCTGCCGGCGACCAAGATCTCTCTCGAAGTCTCCGGGATGGACCTGGCGACGAATATGGCCTTGATGGGCGCGATCGGATGTATCACCGGTTTAACGAACCTGGAGGCTTTGGGTCAGGCGGTGAAGGATCGGTTCCTTGGCAAAGGGTTTGTGGTGTCCGGCGGAACCGCGGCTCTGGATAGCGTCGTGGAGCGGAAGTTCAAGAAGAAACAGGAGCTCATCGAAAAGAACATGGCCGTGATTGCGGCCGGCTGGAAGTTTGCGGCCGATAACGGCTGGGATGAGGTCAGCAAAGCGGCAAAACGGGCCGAAGCCGCCACCGCGGCTAAAGCATAATCCTGAAGAAGAAGAAAAGGGAATCCGATGTACCTTGTAGCCGACATCAACGTCGACATTTGCGCCCAAACCAGTTGCAAGCTCTGCACGCAATACTGCCCTGAGGCCAATACCATTCTCTACAATGATCAGTTGGGCAAAGAGAAAGGGTACAAGTACGGAGCGGCCTATGTGGCGGTGGACCGCTGTAAAGGATGCGCGCAGTGCGTCTGGGTCTGTGACAACATGGCCAAGCATCACGCCATCAAGATGGTGATGATCGACCAATTGCCCAAGGCGGCGATCACGGATAACGTGATGTATGGCGAGAAGTCCACCACCGCCTTGCTGGCGAGTCCGGTGGTCGGATAGGCGGGACAAGAAAGGGAGATAGGGTCGTGCAGACGACACAGCAGACACGAGAAAAAATCATCGTTCCCGGACCGGCTGGGTTTCACCCGCCGTCCGCTGCGCAGCTCGGGGTGACTTTGCCCGAGCCGGGCCAGGGGTTATGGTATGGGCATCATGAGGACGAAGAAAAGGTGATGGAGGAGATTGCGCGCAAGATGCTGACGAGTCCCAACGCGACGATCTTCCCTGGTCCGCTGGTGCTCTGGGCCTGGAACGAACACGCCGTGGACAAGGCCAAAGCGGTGTTGGAAATCGCCGCGCAGATTCCGGATGTGCTGATCATCCCCATGCCGGACTATCGCCCGAAGTACCCCAAGATCGATCCCGAGGAAGTCATCAACCCGAACCACCCGAATCTGACCATATGGGGCAACAAGATCGAAGCCTGTATCTTCGTCGGCGTGCATTGTCACTACGCCAATCTCACGCTGAAGATGATTCGGGCGGGAACGAACTGCTGCACAAGCGCGCTCTGCGCCGAGCAAGGGCACGAAGACGCAATGCTCACCATCCGCGACTGCGACGCGGTGAAGCTGCGGCGGGTCGCGCAGGTCGTCAAGCGGGTGCGTGAAGAGATGGGTCTCAAGTTGCCGGAAAACGGTGAGAACGTTCGGTTCACCGGAACACAGTCCAAGGTGCACGGCGGCAAGACGCACACGAACCCCCTCGAGTTCGCGCCGATGACGGCGGATCTGGCAGGAGCTGCGGCCTACGGACACCGACCCGAACATATGCACAGCGAAGCCTGACGAGCGCGAACAGCCGGTAGCGAGTCGCGGGTAGGCTACTGAAGAAGCATCCGGCGACAACGCCTTCAGCTATTAGCTGCACGCTATTAGCTCAAAAGCCAAGAGGTGCCACCATGAGCGAATCCCTGGAGACCGAAGTCAAAACCAATCCGCAAGGTGACCCGATCACCAGCGTGGCGGCTCCGAAGCCCACCGAGGTCAAGAAGGATCCGCACGCGGAGGCCAAAAAACAGCGTGTGGTCACGCCGGAATATATGTTTCTGGAGGCGCCGAGGACCCGCGAATTCATCACCGGAAGCGAAGCGGCCAAGGAAGCGGTGCGTCGCTCGAATGTGGACTTCGCCGTGGCCTATCCGATCACGCCCCAAAGCGAGACCATGCAGCTCATCGGCGTGTTGTACGGCGAGGGTTACGTGAAAGAATACTACCGCGGCGAGGAGGAATACGGCGTCATGTCCGCCATCGCCGGGGCGTCGCGCGCGGGCGTGCGGTGCTTCACCGCGACGGCGGGACCGGGCACGCTGCGCGGCATCGAGCCGATCGCGTCATGGCCGGGGCACCGGCTGCCGGCCGTGATTATGTTTACGTGCCGCGTGGTCAACGCCCCGCTCGCGATTCAGCCGGACAACATCGAGATTTCGTACCTCCTGAACTGCGGGTTGATCCTCTTCCATGCCGAGAATCAGCAGGACATGTTCGACTTCATCATGAAGGGGTTCATCATCGGAGAGAAGAACGACGTCACCCTGCCGGTCGGCGTGGCCTGCGACGGATTCTTCGTGACCCACGCGCGCGGCTATGTGCATATGCAGGACCGGAGCCTCAAGCTCCCGCCTCGCGACGCCTGGCGTGGTGCGGTCCCTGTGCTGGATGCGGAAAACCCACCGGCGCGGCTTTCCCGCGATGCGCCGGTCCAGAAATCCAACTTCATGGCGTATAACATTCATGCCGTCTGGCAGCAGGAAGTCTGGGCGGCGGTGGAGCGTTCGCGGAAATACATCAACAAGTACATGGGCGGGCTCTGTACGGCGGAAAACACCGAGGACGCGGATGCCATCCTGATCGCGTCCGGCAGCGCGGTGGCCCAGTCCCGCGAGGCGATCAGACTGTGCGCCGAGAAAGGGATTAAGGTGGGCCTGATCAAGATCCGCTCGCTGCGGCCGTTTCCGACGCAGGAACTCCGGCAGCTCTGCGCCAAGGCGAAACTGATCGTGATCCCTGAGTTCAACTACGTGGGATGGCTGGCCAAGGATGTCGCGGCCGCGATCTACGGGCACTCCAAGGCCAAGATCATCGCCGGCCCTCACGTCTACGGCGGTCAGTCCATGCCGGTGGAATTGATCGTGGACGAGGTCGAGTCGGGACTGACCGGCAAGAAGTCCACCAATGTCCCGCTGTCTCAGGTGATGGGCGTGGCGGACGTGGATCCGGCGGCGATGGCCCACTTCATGCGTAGCATCTGACGGCGCTACGCGCGGTCTGAAAACAAAGGGCCCGATCCCGGCCGGGATCGGGCCCTTTTGGTTTTGGGTTTATCTGGTCTATCCGGTTTTGCTGGTTACTAAGAAACCAAATAAACCAGATAGACCAAATAAACCGGACAGACGAGACAGACCAGCCTACCCCTGCAAGTCCTCTTCGATCAGTTCCTCGCTTTCAGGCATACCGTATGCGATGAACTTGGCGTAGGAAAGATAAATCATGCTGCTGTCGCGCATGGCCTTGGCGCCGTGCGTCATGCGCTCCAGTTTCCTGGCGTCGGCGGACTCGGAGGTGCGGAGCGTGGTCACGTGCTCTTCGAGCACTTTGTTGTACCGCGCCATCGCCTGCTCGACTTCGCGGTAAGCCTGTAAAATCGCGTCGGTCATGACAGCGCTCCGTCCGCGAGGTAAGATACACCACTCTCTTTCTGAGGGTCAACCTGACGCGATGGCGGCTTTTCCCCGGTTATCACAGCCGATCCTTCAAACACTCTCCCGCGTGGCAGGCGTGGACGTCGCGACGCCCGAAGCAAGGATTGCCAAGGAGATCGCGCGCGGCGTCGCTGCCCTGTCTCGCCTCTTCACGCGACGACGCGATGGACTTGCCGATCCATACCTGGAGAGAGACGAGTTGCGACGGGCCTATTTGGCCTATTACGTTCCGGTCAACCTGGCGAAAGTGCAGTCGCTGCTCGCAGAGTCGTCCCCATGGCCGATGGAGCCGGCATCGGCCGGGAGGCCGTACAGAATCCTGGATGTTGGGAGCGGACCGGGTACGGCCGTGCTGGCGGTATTGGACTGGGTTGCGAGATCGGCGACAGGCCCGACGCGGCCGCTCGAGTGCGTCGCGGTGGATCGCTCACCAATGGCGCTCAGCGATTGTGTACGTCTCTGGAAGACATACGTGGATCTCGTGCGACCCTCCGGCGTGCGGCTTCTGACGGTCTGCGAAGATATGGAGCGGACCCCTCTGTCGGCTCGCTGGATGCAGGGTTCCTGCCGAACCTTCGACCTGATCGTGCTGGCCAACACCCTCGGGGAACTCTTCCTCGCTGCGCGCGATCCGTTGGCTCCAAGAGTCGCGCTGGTCGGTTCGCTCCTGGAACTCCTCGACCCGGCCGGAACGTTGATGATCGTCGAACCGGCCCTGCGGGACTCCTCGCGCGCGCTACACCGGTTGCGCGACCGACTGCTGGAGGACAAGGTTTGCACCATCTACAGTCCCTGCCTGCACGAGCGTCCCTGTCCGGCTTTGGCGAAGCCCGAAGACTGGTGCCACGAGGAACGGCCCTGGGCGCCGCCGACGATCGTTTCGGCGATCGATCGCGAGGTCGGATTGATCAAAGACGCGCTGAAGTTCTCCTATCTGTTGTTACGCAAGGATGGTCGCACGATCGTGCCCAGGGGAACCGATGTCTACCGCGTTGTGAGCGAGCTCCGGGAAATGAAGGGCGAAAAACGGGTCTGGTTGTGCAACGAGACGGGAAGACCGGAGGTGGGGCGGCTGGATCGGATGCGGTCGCCGTCGAATGCCGCCTTCGACGAGTGGCACCGCGGGGCGATCGTGAGGATCGACCAGATTGTGCGGGGGCAACGGAAAGGACGGGAAGCCACGGTCGGACGGGTTCCGGACTCAGCAACAGTGAAGATCATCCGGCCTGTGTGAGACGGGCGGTGGTGACCCTCGGGCTCGCGCACCGTGCACACAAGAAAGAGGAACGTAAGGGGGTAGCCTGACCGTCCTCGTGCTCGCAGAGCGCGCACACAAGAATTAACTAATTGCAACACTAAGGGCGGTGCCGGGGGACCCGTTGCTCGGGGTGCCCATTCCTCTCTATGGAAGCTAATGGGCCAATGCAACGGGGTGATGATGCGCGCAGTAACGGACATCAGGCTACCCCCTTAATGGATCAGTGGAGTGAGACGCGCGCAGGAAGGGCCGGCCCCGCCGCCTGCCACCATGTCCCATTCTCCAGCCAGGCTGAAAGGTCGCTGAAAAAGGGGTCGGGGTCGATGAAACAGGGGTCGGGAGTCATTTCCAAACCCGAGTCCTATAAAGACTCCCGACCCCTTTTCATTCTCCCCAGGGCGCACGCCGCGCCATGATCACAGCGGCGTGCGCAGAAGCCGTCTTTCCCCTTGACCGGAGCCTTCGAGATGGGAAACCCCTTTCCATTCTCCCGGGCGCGTGCTTGATCTCTACGAGCGCCGCTGGGCTGGCACGCCGCCAGAGGCGGCGGGAGTACGTCCTCTGCGCCGATGAGAAAACGAGCATCCAAGCCCGTTTGTGCTGAGGGCTGACCGCTGAGAGCTTCTGCGGATCAGTCCGCTTCCGGCTCGGAAGAGCCGTGCTCGTGTCGCACCTTGTCTTCTTCGAACAGTTCAGCCATCTCCTCGGCGATCAAATCCCGGTCATCGGGAACGGAAACCAGAGGGATTTCCTTCCGAGGTTTGGGCTGATCGGGCTCGGGGGCATCGGCGGGCTTTGGGGGAGGCGATTGGGGTACATTCATGACTTTAGTATACACCAAACCGGGGAGGGGCTACTCGAACGCTTCCAATGATGACTTCTCGGGAAATCGGTGTTTGCAAGCGGAACAAGTCAGGAAGTAGACGGCCTCCCGTACCGACAGGGTCGCGCGAAAATCCAGGTTCACGCCGCGCTGCTGGCATGAAGGACAGGACATCTCCTTGAGGCGGTACGGGATGTCAGGCTGGGTGCGCAGGTAAAATTCCATGTCCGTATAAACCGGGAAAGTATACCGGCAGGCGGTGCACACGCCCTTCCATTCTCCGTCCGGTTGCATCGTGCGGCGATCGATCATGAACCGACTCCCCTTACAAACCGCGCACCGGACTGCGGCCAGCCGTGATTCCACTTCTTCAACGGACGGCTTCGTCATTTTGGTGCGATCCTCCTGAAGAGCCGCATCCTTGACTGCCTCAGTGATGCCGAGTATAGCGGCCATTGCCACAGGACCGCAACGTGTTCAAGGCCGTCTCCTGGACCTATCCGACCAAACCCGCCGCCTCAATATCCGGACGGTCGGAAGCAGATTGGCTATCTTTTCGTTCCGGATAGTGATGGTGTATGTTTTCTACTCGAGGTTCCCGCAAACACCTTGACGGAGGAACTCCCTCTCGATACCTTTAGGGCCTATGCACTTCATTACGGATTCATTGCTGGTCGGGAACAGCGACGACGCACGCGAACCCGCGCCGTTTGTGAGCGGGCTCTTGTTGGTGACCGGCGAATACCAGGTTCAGCCGCCGCCATGGGTTTCGTATCATGTGGTCCCATTGAAGGAGTTTGCGGCCGTCGATCCGCTCGATCTGCAACATGCTGTGGAGTGGCTGGAGCGGCACGTGCCGTCGGGGCGTGTGATGGTCTGCTGCCGGGCGGGAATGGGACGCTCGGTATCGGTGGCCATTGCCTATCTCTGCTGTGTGGAACGTATGACCTATGAAGGCGCGGTGAAGCTTGTGTCGGCGCGGCGTCCTGGTGCGACGCCGATCCCTAACCTCGAGGAGACCATTCGGGAAGTGCAGCGCATGCGGCAGAAACACAAACAGTCGACCGACCCGCGCGATTTGCCGGCCGATCCAGCCAGGCGCCCCTTATAACGTGTCGTGTACCCGCCGGGGCTGCGTCCCCCTGTAGCTCAATGCCTGAACTGCCGGAAGCGGAAGTCGCCGCCCGTCAACTCCGAAGCCGGATCGTAGGGGCCAGCGTCAAGGACTGTTGGGTGGGCCGCGCGGACATCGTGCGGGAAGGCTTGTCCACGGCAGGATGGTATCGCGGCGCCCGGATTACCGCGGTGGAACGGAGAGGCAAAAGCGTGGTGTTTTCGTTGTCGCGCGGTCAGGAAACCCGGTACATCGTCGGGGAGCTCGGGATGACCGGGCGCTTTCTGTTCAGGACGTCCGGCGAACGGTTTCCCCAGCATACCCATTTCACGCTGCATTTGGACGATGGACCGGAGCCCGAGGTGCGCTACTGGAATCCCCGGCGGTTCGGAAGGATCTACTTGTTGGATCGACAAGGACTGGACCGCTTCATCGCCAGGCGGTTTGGCCTCGATCCTCTGAACATGACGAAGGAAGAATTCGTTCGTCTCCTGCGCGCTCGCCGCGGGCGACTCAAGCCGCTTTTGATGCACCAGCAGGTGATTGCCGGCATCGGCAACATCTATGCGAACGAAATCTTGTTTCGTGCCGGCCTTCACCCCTATCGACCTGCCAACCGTCTGCGCAGGCCTGCCGCCGAGCGGTTGTACCGAACCGTGCGGGAAGTGCTGGAAGAGGCTATCGGATATGGGGGCTCGAGCGTACGGGATTTCTTTGCCCCGGATGGAACAGAAGGACGGTACACGCAGCGACATCTTGTGTACGGGAAAGAAGGCCAGCCTTGCCCGAACGGCTGCGGCCGACGTATCAGGCGATTGCGAGGCGAACGCAGCTCCTTCTATTGTCCCTCGTGTCAGCGAAAAAACTTGTCGTAAATTTCTCCTCGAATTTCCTCCTTGACTCCACCGAGCCGACTTCCTTAAACTTCTTTTCCCCCTGCCTTAGGAATTCAATAACTTAGCGGTCTCCCCGGCTGGTCAGGAGGCGGGTAGGACTTCTGAGCCCGTTCGGTAGGCCCTTTGGAGGATTGAGGCCGGTACGAGATTCCGCTACCCTAGTCCCCCGCTGGTTTTCTGATGCTGGCAAAAGGAGTCGCAGCGTATGGCTAAAGTGCTCGAGGGCCCGGGAATGGGGCTGATGAAGAAGTGGGGCATTTCGGTTCCCAACTATGTCGTTGTCACCTCGGTTGACGAGCTGGCCAAGCTCGGCCAGGCCAATGACTGGCTCAAGAAATCGAAACTGGTCGTCAAGGCTCATGAAGCGCTCGGCTCCCGCTTCAAGCTCGGGCTTGTGAAAGTCGGCCTCGATCTCCGCGGCGCGGAGGCGGCCGCCAAGGAGATGTTGGGACGCCAGGTGGGCAGCCTTACGGTGTCCCAAGTCATCGTGTCGGAAATGATTCCCCACAAGGAGGAATATTATGCGGCGGTGAAATCCACCCGCGAGGGCGCCGATATTCTCGTCGCGAACTGCGGCGGAATCGAGGTGGAATCGAACTGGGATCGGGTGAAGCGGCTCTCGGTCGAAATCGGGACGACGCCCCCCCGGGATGCGCTCGAGCAGCTGGCCAAGGAAGCCGGTTTCACGGGAGATCTCGCGAAGAAAGTCGCCGACTTCGCCGGTAAGTTGTTTGCCTGCTTCGACAACGAAGATGCGCAATACCTCGAGGTGAATCCGGTCGTGGTGCGGGACAGCGACGGCGAACTCGTCGCGCTCGACGCGGTGACTCTGCTCGACGGGGACGCCAAGTTCAGACATCCCGATTGGAATTTCCAATTCGCCGCGGAATTCGGACGTCCGTATACGAAGAACGAATTGGAAGTGATGGCGGTGGACGCCAAGATCAAGGGTTCGGTGAAATTCATCGAGATTCCCGGAGGCGATACCGCTATGTTACCGGCCGGCGGCGGGGCGAGCGTCTACTATTCGGATGCCGTGGTCGCCCGCGGCGGAAAACTGGCCAACTACGCCGAATATTCCGGCGATCCGCCGGACTGGGCCGTCGAAGTCCTCACGGAAAAAGTCTGTTCCTTGCCCGGCATCAAGAACATCATCGTGGGCGGCGCGATCGCGAACTTCACCGACGTCAAGAAGACGTTCGGCGGCATCATCGCCGGGTTCCGGAAGGCGAAGGCCGAAGGCAAGTTGAACGGGGTGAAAATCTGGGTCCGCCGCGGCGGGCCCCGCGAGAAAGAAGGGCTCGACGCGATGCGCGCGTTGAAGGACGAAGGGTTCGACATCCACGTGTTCGACCGCCACACGCCGCTGACCGATATCGTCGACATGGCGCTCCAAAACAAGTGATGCGTGACGCGTGATGAGTAGTAGTGGAAAGCGCTGGAGTAGGCGTTCAGTTTCTTCCATCCGTCACTCATGACTCGTGACCCGTCACGGGTTTTAAGAAGTCTTCATGAGCCCTTGGCTCACTCTGCAGCATGAAAATCGCGGCGAGGCCAGGGGTTCGGGGCAAAGGGGAAGAGGCTCAGGCCCCTAGCCACATGTCTCTCGCCTCGCGCCTATTTTAATATTTAATAGCAGTGGAGATCCCGATGAGTATTCTTGCCAACAAAGACACCCGGGTGGTGATCCAGGGTGGGGCTGCGGGCTTGAACGCCGCACGCCGCATGGCCGAGTTCTGTTACATGATCAAGCGGCCGCTGAACGTGGACGCGTTCGTCTATCCACCGGACGCGGGCAAGACCAACGAGGTGCCTTACGGCAGCGGTCTGCTGACGATTCCGGTCTACAAGAGCGTCGCGGAGGCGACCGCCAACCATCCGCAGATCAACACGAGTCTCGTTTATATCGGCGCCGACCGGGCGCTTGCCGCGGGAATGGAGGCGCTCAACGATCCGAGGATTCAGCTCGTGTCGATGATCACGGAAGGCGTGCCTGAGAAGGACGCGAAGCTGCTCGGCCGTCACGCGGTCAAACTGGGCAAGATCTTCAACGGACCCTCCTCGATCGGCATCATTTCTGCGGGCGCCTGTCGGCTCGGCGTCATCGGCGGCGCGTTCGATAACCTCGTCGCCTGCAAGCTCTATCGCGAAGGCTCTTTCGGCGTCATCACGAAATCCGGCGGGCTCTCGAACGAGATCATCTGGATCTGTTCCCAGTTCGCGGACGGCATCACCACCGCGATCGGCATCGGCGGCGACGCCTATCCCGGTACGGATTACGTCACGTATTTGGAAATGTTCGAACAGGATCCTCAAACGAAGGCAGTCGTGATCGTAGGGGAGATGGGCGGCGATTTGGAAGAGCGGGCGGCCGAATGGTATGGGGCCAAGAAGCGGCGGATCAAGCTGCTGGCGGTCGTCTCGGGCTTCTGCCAGGAGAGTCTGCCCAAGGGCATGAAGTTCGGCCACGCCGGGGCGAAGGAAGGCCTGAAGGGCGAAGGGTCGGCCCGATCGAAGTCCGAGGCGCTCAAGAAGGCCGGTGCGATCGTCCCGCCCACGTTCGGCGCCTTGGGCCCGGCCATCAAAGAAGTGTATCAGGAATTCGTGAAGACCGGGCAAGTCGTGCCGATCCCCGACTTGAGCCAGGCCGATCTCCCGAAGCTGCCCAAGACCGTCGACGAAGCGATGAAAACCGGAGAGATCACGGTGGCTCCGCTGATCAAAACCACGATCAGCGACGACCGCGGCGACGAACCCCTGTACGACGGCTACCCCGCCTCCGAATTGATCAACAAAGGCTACGAGATTCCGCACATCATCGGCCTCCTGTGGGACAAGCGACTCATCTCCAAGCAGGAGGCCGAGATCATCAAGCGGATCATCATGCTGTCGGCCGACCACGGCCCGTGCGTGAGCGGGGCACTCACCACGATCATTGCGGCCTGTGCCGGCATCGGCATGTCGCAGGCGGTCGCGGCCGGGTTGATCATGATCGGACCTCGATTCGGCGGCGCGGTCACCGACGCCGGGCGTTATTTCAAGTACGCGGTAGACAACAAGATGACGGTGGACGAGTTCCTTTCGTACATGAAGCAGAACGTCGGACCGGTTCCCGGTATCGGTCATCGTGTGAAGAGCGTCCGCAACCCGGACAAGCGGGTGAAGGAATTGGTTGGGTACGTGAAGAGCCTCGGCATCAAGACGCCGCACCTGGATTTCGCCTTGGAGGTCGAAAGGGCGACCTCGGCGAAAAAAGAGAACCTGATCCTGAACGTGGACGGCACGATGGCGGCCGTGCTCGTGGATCTGGGCTTCCCGGTGGACAGCCTGAACGGCTTCTTCATCCTGGCTCGGACGATCGGCCTGATCGGGCATTGGGTCGATCAGAAGCGCCAGGAGAGCCGGCTGATCCGGCTCTTCGATTATCTGGTCAACTATGCCGCGCCGAAGCGGCGCGAGGTGCCGCCTCTGAAATAGCAAGTAGCGAATAGCCAACAGCGAAACGCTTTTGGCTGCTTGCTATGAGCGATTCGCTATGAGCTGAGAGGAGTTCCATGTCGCTGGAAATAGCCAAAAAACTGTATGCGTCGATGCCGGAGAAGCTGGCCAAGGCGCGAAAGAAGTTCGGTCGCGCGCTCACGTTGACGGAAAAGATTCTTGTCTCGCACGCCGACAATTTCGACACGCAAGTGTGGGACCGGGGCAAGGCCATGCTGGCTTTGCGGCCGGATCGCGTCGCGATGCAGGATGCGACGGCGCAGATGGCCATGCTGCAGTTCATGCAGGCCGGCAAGAAGAAGGTGGCGGTGCCCAGCACGATCCATTGCGATCACCTGATTCGGGCGGAAGTCGGATCGCAAAAAGATCTGCTGCGTGCGATGGACGAGAACAGGGAAGTGTACAACTTCCTCGCCTCGGCCGCGAAAAAGTACGGGATCGGGTTCTGGAAACCCGGCGCCGGCATCATTCACCAGGTCGTCCTCGAGAACTACGCGTTTCCCGGCGGTCTGATGATCGGGACGGACTCCCACACGCCCAACGCGGGAGGTCTCGGCATGCTGGCGATCGGCGTCGGCGGAGCCGATGCGGGCGAAGTGATGGCCGGGTTGCCGTGGGAAGTGTTGCATCCGAAGCTCATCGGCGTCCGGCTCACCGGCAAATTGAACGGCTGGGCCTCGCCGAAAGACGTCATCCTATACATTTGCGGCCTGCTCACCGTGAAGGGCGGCACGAACAAGATCGTGGAGTACTTCGGCTCCGGCGCCGAGACGATCAGTTGCACGGGCAAGGGCACGATCACCAATATGGGGGCCGAGTTGGGCGCCACGACCTCGGTCTTTCCTTTCGACCAGAAAATGGTGGCCTACTTGAACCTGACCGATCGAGCCGACATCGCGAACCTGGCCCTGGCGAATCGCGAGTTGCTCACCGCCGATCCGGAAGTGCTGCAGTCGCCGGAGAAGTACTTCGACCAGATCGTCGAAATCGACCTCTCCAAGCTGGAGCCTCACGTCGTCGGACCGCACACGCCGGACCTGGCCAGACCGATCTCCAAGATGGCGGCGGAAGCCAGGGAAAAAGGCTATCCGGTCGAACTCAAGGCGGCGTTGATCGGCAGTTGCACCAACTCGTCCTACGAGGACATCAGCCGCTCGGCCCACATCGCGCGCCAGGGCTTGAAGGCGGGGCTCAAGGCGAAGACCGCGTTCCTGGTTACGCCCGGCTCCGAGCGAATCTTCCACACGATGAAGCGGGACGGCTTCATGGAGGCGTTCGAGCAGATGGGCGCGACCGTCCTGGCCAATGCCTGCGGTCCCTGTATCGGTCAGTGGAAGCGGGCGGACGCCGTCAAAGGCCGGGCCGATTCGATCGTCAGTTCGTTCAACCGGAACTTCCCCGGCCGCAACGACGGCATCAACGAGACGCTGTCGTTCCTCGCGAGCCCGGAAGTCGTGACGGCGTATGCCTTTGCGGGCGATCTGACCTTCGATCCGGTACGCGGAACGCTGAAAGGGGCGGACGGAAAAGAGTTCAAGTTCGAGCCTCCGCAGGGCGAAGAGTTGCCGGCGAAGGGCTTTGCGAGAGGCGAAGAAGGCTACGTTCCGCCGGCTGAAAACGGCGAGGCGCTGGCCGTGGACATTCCACCCGACAGCGAGCGGCTCCAGTTGCTCCGGCCGTTCCCGCGCTGGGACGGTCAGGACTTTATCAAACTGCCCCTGTTGATCAAGACGAAGGGAAAAACGACGACGGATCACATTTCGCCGGCCGGTCCGTGGCTCAAGTACCGAGGCCACCTGGACAAGATCAGCGACAACATGTTCCTCGGCGCCAACAATGCGTTCTACCCGGAGGTGGGGAAGGGCACCGACGTGCTGACCGGCGAGTCCGGGCTCACGATCGCGCAGATCGCCCGACGCTACAAGGCGAAGGGCATCGGATCGGTCGTAGTCGGCGACGAGAACTACGGCGAGGGGAGCAGCCGCGAGCATGCGGCCATGTCGCCCCGTTATCTGAACGTCCGGGTGGTGCTGACCAAGAGTTTCGCGCGCATCCACGAGACGAATTTGAAGAAGCAGGGAATTCTCCCGCTGACGTTCGCCGACCCGGCCGATTACGACAAGATCGAGCAGAACGATCGGATCAGCGTCATGGGATTGAAGGACCTGGCGCCGGGGAAGCCCGTCCGGGTGATCATCCACAAGCCGGATGGAACAGAGATCGCCATCCAGGCGAACCACAGCATGACGGAGCAGCAGATCGGATGGTTCAAGGCCGGGTCGGCCTTGAATGCTCTGAGTTGAACACCAACAGCTTCGCGGTCCGGTGCGGGAGGTTGTGGCGACCTTGGCATTGGACATCGGGCTCAGGCCACCACAAACATCCTTCAATTATCAAGGGAGAGGTGAGGAGATGGGATACGCGAAACTGACACCACCGACGAAGGGGCAAAAAATCACGATGGGACCGGGCGGCAAGCTCAACATCCCGGACAATCCTATCGTGCTGTTCATCGAGGGCGACGGAACCGGGCCGGACATCTGGGCGGCCTCCGTGCGCGTGTTCGACGCGGCGGTGCAAAAGGCCTATGGCGGCAAGCGCAAGATCGAGTGGTTCGAAGTATACGCCGGCGAGAAGTGCAACAAAATTTACGGGGAAAACACCTGGCTGCACGACGACACCCTGGTCGCTTCTAAGGAATACATGATCGGAATCAAGGGGCCGCTGACGACTCCGGTCGGGGGCGGGTTTCGCAGCATCAACGTGGCCCTTCGGCAACTGCTCGATTTGTATGTCTGCCAGCGCCCGGTCAAGTGGTACACCGGCGTGCCGGCGCCGGTGAAGAAGCCGCACCTGGTCGATATGGTGATCTTCCGTGAAAACAGCGAAGACATCTATGCCGGCATCGAATGGGAGAAGGGCACGCCCGAGGTGAAGAAGGTCATCGACTTCCTGCAGAAGGAAATGGGCGTGAAGAAGATCCGGTTCCCGGAGACGTCCGGCATCGGGGTGAAACCGATCAGCGAGGAAGGCACCCACCGTCTGGTCCGGGCCGCGATCAACTGGGCGCTGGCCAACAAGCGGAAGAGCGTGACCCTGGTGCACAAGGGCAACATCATGAAATTCACCGAGGGCGCGTTCCGCAAATGGGGCTATGAACTGGCGAAGAAGGAATTCCCGGACAAGACGGTCGCCTGGGACGACTGCGGCGGCAATCCGCCTCCCGGGAAGCTGTTGATCAAGGACGCGATCGCGGACAACTTCCTGCAGCAGATTCTGACCCGGCCGGCGGAGTACGACGTGATCGCCACCATGAACCTGAACGGCGACTACATCTCCGACGCCCTCGCGGCGCAGGTGGGCGGCCTCGGCATCGCGCCGGGCGCGAACATCAACTATGTGTCCGGCCATGCCTGGTTCGAGGCGACCCATGGTACCGCGCCCAAGTACGCGGGGCAAGACAAGGTCAATCCCGGGGCGGTCTTGCTGTCCGGCGTCATGATGCTGGAGTATATGGGCTGGACCGAAGCGGCGCGCTTGATCGAGAAGGGTATGTCCAGGACCATCGCGAACGGCACTGTCACCTACGATTTCGCCCGGCTCATGAGAGAAGAAGGCCGGACGGATGTGAAAGAAATCAAGTGCTCCGAGTACGGGACGGAGATCATCAGGAATATGGAATAGGCGTAACGCGCGATACGTGATGCGTGATGGGTTGGAGATCCGAGGGATTTCGTTACCTGTCACGCGTTACGCATCGCGCTTCACGGTCTGAAGTGATCGTTCGAGATCAGATGGCGGCCGATTACGATACCCAGAACGTCATCGACCAGGAGGAAATCCTCCGGCCGAAAATGGTGACGGTCGAGATCGCCGGCAAGACGTATCAGGTGCCGGATGGAATCACCGTCATCAAGGCGCTCTGGTATACGGGACAAGAAGTCGTCCGCGGAGCCGGCTGTCTCGGCGGCTTCTGCGGCGCATGCGCGACCTATTATCGGACGAAAGATGACCCCAAGGTGAAGACCTGTTTGGCCTGCCAGACGGCGGTCGAAGACGGCATGTCGTTCTCCATGGTGCCGCCGTTTCCCGCCCGGAAAGCCACCTACGACATCACCAAACTAGAGGACCCCAAGCAAGACCTCTTCAATCTCTACCCGGAAGCGCCACTTTGCCGGAACTGCAACGCCTGCACCGAAGCCTGCCCTCAGAAAATCGATGTTCGGGAGGGGGTATGGAAGGCGGTGTTCGGCGATTTCAAAGGCGTATCCGAGATGTTCATGGATTGCGTCATGTGCGGGCTCTGCGCGCCGGTCTGCATCGCCGACATCGCGCCGAATTTCGTCGCACTCTACGTTAGCCGCGTTCAGGGCGCTCATTTCACTCCGAGGCCGGAGCGGCTTGACCACCGGATCAAAGAAATCCAGGAAGGCCGTTACGATGCAGAGTGGAACAAGATCCTGAACATGAACGACCAAGAGCTGGCGAGCGCGTGCGCCGAACTGAAATAGATTCTAGGCGAGAGGCGAGGGGCTAGAGGCTATGGGCGAAAGAATCAGCGTGTGCGGTCCTTCTTCCCGCTCGCCGCTCGCCGCGTACCTCGGGCCGGGTCGGTAACGAATGGACATCCACGTTCTCCAGCAAATCGTGCACAAGACCCGCGATTTTCGGCGCACCCAAACGCTGCCCAAGTATTCGCCCGCCGAACGCGACACGCTAATCAAAAAATATCATCCCGATTACCGCGAAAGCGCATACCGGGCGATCCGATTCGGCCCCAACGCCGGCGAGAAAACGGTCGTGGAATTGGCCGCCCTGCTCGAAGGCGACAGCCCGGTTCCGGACGACTTCGACCTGACTCCGGCCTACATGACGGATGTGCTCGTCGTCGGCGGGGGCGGGGCCGGGTGCGCGGCCGCGCTGCATGCGCACGGGCAAGGCGCGAAAGTCATCCTGGCCACGAAGCTCCGCCTCGGCGATTCCAACAGCGTGATGGCCCAGGGCGGCATTCAGGTCTCCGTCGCGCCGGAAGACTCGCCCATCCAACACTTCCTGGACACCCTCAAGGGCGGGCACATGCAGAACGACCACCGGCTGCTCAAGGTGATGGTGGAGGAAGGCCCGTCCATCGCCAAGTGGCTGATCGAGTTGGGGGTGCTCTTCGATCGGGACGCCGACGGCAATCTGCACGTCAAGAAGGGCGGGGGCAGCTCCAAACCCCGGCTCCTGACCTGCTCCGACTATACAGGTCTGGAGATCATGCGGGTGCTCAAGGATGAGGTGTTGAACCGGAAGATCCAGCTTTTGGAGTTTTGCGCCGTCGTCGAACTGCTGAGCGACGATCATGGCGCCTGCACCGGCGCGGTCCTGCGAGATCTCGACAACCAGCGGTTCATCGTCGTGGCGGCCAAGACCGTGATTCTAGCGACCGGCGGCATCGGGCGGCTGCATATTCAGGGTTTCCCGACCAGCAACCACTACGGCGCGACCGGGGACGGGCTCTGCCTGGCCTATCGGATGGGGGCCAAGTTGGTGCAGATCGATACGTTCCAGTACCATCCTTCCGGGGCCGTTTATCCGGAGCAATTGGTGGGGGCGCTGGTGACGGAAGGCATCAGATCGGAAGGCGGTCACCTGGTGAACGCGCGCGGCGAGCGGTTCGTCAACGAGCTGGACACCCGCGACGTCGTGTCCTCTTCGATTATCCGCGAGTGCGAAGAGGGGCGAGGCATCCGTACGATGTCCGGCCGGGTCGGCGTCTGGCTGGACACGCCGCTGCTGGAGGTCGAGCACGGGCCGGGCACGCTCGAAAAACACTTCCCGGCGATGGTCCGCCAGTACGAACGCTTCGGAATCGATATCAGCAAGGATCCGGTGCTGATCTATCCGACGCTGCACTACCAGAACGGCGGTGTGAAGATCGACGTGAACGGCGAGTCCGAGGTGCGGAACCTCTTCGTTGCCGGTGAAGCGTCGGGCGGTCTGCACGGACGCAATCGGTTGATGGGTAACTCGCTCCTGGATCTGATGGTGTTCGGGAAGCGCTCGGGCACGACGGCGGCGCAACGGGCCACCTCGATGTCCCAGGGCAAGTTGACGTTGGACCATCTCGCCCGTTTCCGCGCCGAAGCCCGCAAACACGGAGCGTCCTTCTCCGTCGTCTCGCCGATGGTCTTGCCGGCGTACGCGAAAAAGGAGTAACAGCGAGACATACGCGAAGCGCGAGAAAGGCGCGACTTGCCATAAATTGCAACCAGTCCCGCCTTTCGCACCAGTCCCGCCCGTCGCGCAGGCATTCTCCTGAGGAGAACCATGAACATCCATGAATTTCAGGCCAAGCAGTTGTTCGCGCAGTTCGGCGTGCCGGTGCCGCGCGGGAAAGAGATCAAGACGCCCTTGGCGGCGGAGAAATGGGCCGCGCAGTTGAACAGCCCGGTCTTTGTGGTGAAGGCGCAGATTCACGCGGGCGGGCGCGGCAAAGCCGGGGGAGTCAAGATCACGAAGAATCCATCCGACGTGCCGGCGTTCGCCAAGGAACTGCTCGGCAAAACGCTGGTCACGCATCAGACCGGGCCGAAGGGGCGGAAGGTCCGTCGCCTGCTGATCGAGGAGGGGGCGGGGATCGCCAAGGAATTGTATCTCAGCCTGCTGGTCGATCGGGATTCCGGATGGCCGGTGTTCATCGCCAGCACGGAAGGCGGCATGGAGATCGAAGAAGTCGCCGCCCACACGCCGGAGAAGATCGTCAAAGAGCCGATCGATCCGGCGGTCGGATTCCAAGGCTACAACGGCCGCAATCTGGCGTTCGGACTGGGCCTGCCGTCCATCGAGCCGACCCTGCTCAATCCGTTCGTCCAGATGCTCGGCAACCTGTATCGCCTCTTCATGGAAAAGAACGCGTCGTTAGTGGAGATCAATCCGCTGGTCGTCACGACGGACAAAAAGCTGGTCGCCCTCGACGGCAAGGTGTCGTTCGACGACAACGGCCTGTTCAAGCATGCGGATGTGCAGGCCATGCGCGATCTGCATGAAGAAGACCCGCTCGAGATCGAAGCCGGCGCCAACAACCTGAACTATGTGAAGCTCGACGGCAACATCGGCTGCATGGTCAACGGCGCCGGGCTCGCGATGGCGACGATGGACGTGATCAAGCTCGCGGGCAGCGAACCGGCCAACTTTCTCGACGTGGGCGGCGGGGCGACCAAGGAGACCGTCGCGGCGGGATTCCGCATCCTGCTCAAGGACAAGAACGTGAAGGGCATCTTCATCAACATTTTCGGCGGCATCGTGCGGTGCGAGCGGATCGCGCACGGCGTCATCGAGGCGGCGAAAGAAGTGAACATCAAGGTGCCGGTCGTCGTGCGGCTGCAGGGGACGAACGCGGAGGAAGGCCGGAAGCTATTGCTCGAATCCGGGCTGAAAGTCGATGTGGCGACGGATCTGTGGGAGGCGGCGCAGAAGATTGTGGCGATGACGGGGAAGAAGCGGAAGAAGGTCGAGACGGTGGCGTGAAGAGGCCGGCGGGGTGGGCGGGTCGCCCTCTGTGCTCGCGCACCGCGCACACAGGATCAATTTGGATTGTTATCAAAGCGGGCGGTGCTCGGTGGACGCGCGCAGTGGAGGGCAACACGCCCACCCCTGCCGGCAAGATAGTTACCCTCGCCCCTTGGGGGAGAGGGGAGGGTGAGGGGGGGGAAGATAGAAGAGATAGCGGGCGAAGGCGGCGGCGAGAGCGTAAGTATGGTTGTAGCCGGGGCGGGGAGACTCTCTCTGCTCGAAGCCACAGCGCGCCGTTGACTGCTCGACGCTTCATCACCCGTTGCGACCTCAGAGCAACGGGTAGCCGCTCGCCTGCGGAACTTGCTGGCTACTGCGCCTCGCGCGAACCCAGCTTCGAGCAGTCCTCGGCGTGCGCTCCGCGCACCGCATCTGCTCGGTAAGTGCGGTGACCCGAGCCTCCGCGATTCGCGACGACAGGTCTGCCCTTTCCGGCCCTGCTTAGTAAGCGATGACATCAACCGTATGGGCCAGAGACTTCTGCCGGAGGGCTGACAAGGATAAGAAAATAAACTCGCAAAAGATTTGGAAATCGGAAAGGAAATACACCCTTGCAATGTCCTCACTGCTTAGGAGAATGGCTAAGGCGCATGGGTACAGAGTTGTATCTGAAAAGAGTGTTGCAGGGGGCGGAAGGGCGGATCAGCGCTGGATAAAAGGAAAGAGGAGCGCAGTAGTGATAGAACATGAGAACAGATCAAAACCACTAGAAAGTGAGATCGAGAAGCTTTGCAACGATGTGAGCAAGCTGAAAGTCTTAATCACCTACGTGCCCGATAGCAAGTTTGATGAAGAAATAGAGAGAATCCACACGGAGGTTAAGGACGCCATTAATAATCATATTGGTCCTTTTACAGGAGAATTCATTTTGATCATTGGTGGTTGGGGCAATGAGAACGATTGGGCTATATTCCGATCAAGCGTTCCCGCTGATATGAACCGCATACGGCTTTGAGGGCAAAATGAGCATTCTGGTCGATAAGAACACACGATGGTGGTCCAGGGAATGACCGGGGTGGAGGACTCATGGCGGCGTCGAGGGCGCCAGCTAAAATTGAGGCGTTGGTAAGGGTCCTGGAGTCCTACAGGCCTGAGCGGGTGTATCTCTTCGGGTCTGCAGCGCGTGGGGAGGCGGATGAACTGAGCGATCTGGATGTGGTTGTGATTAAGCGCACTGCGACGCCGTTCTTCGATCGCTTGCTGGAGGTCGCGAAGCTTCTTCCTCTTGAAATCGGCGCGGTCGACGTCTTGGTGTACACCCCGGAAGAATTCGCCCGTATGCTCGCGGAAGGCAATGCCTTTGCCGAGATGATCGCCGAGGAGGGTCGGCTGATCTATGGCCAGCCAGCGGAAGGCTGAGGCGCGACGGTGGTTTCAGCAGGCTATCTATGATCTGAAGGCGGCGCGCTGGAATATCCAAGGAGGGTTCTATGATACGGCCTGCTTCCTGGCCCAGCAGTCCGGCGAAAAAGCGTTGAAGTCCTTCCTATACTACCGGGGCGCCAGGCGGGAGGCATTGCTGACACATTCTCTTGTCGAAATGGTTCAGGGGTTGGCGAAAGAGGCGCCCACGGTCGCGAGCTTTGTTGAGGAAGCTCGAACGCTGGACTTGCACTACATTCCGTCTCGCTACCCTAATGGGCTTCCCAGCGGGTACCCTCATCAGTTCTACGGTAAGGAGACTGCAGAACGAGCCGTTCAAGCTGCTGGGGCCATCGTGGATGCAATCGAGAGCCAATACCGGAATCTGGGTGAGAAAGAGATTGTCTCTGAAGATGCATGAAGACAACCTCTGGACCTCAATCTCCTCAACACGGGGCTTACCTGTGTGCGTTTTGGTGAAGAAGAGTGCGCGAGTGGTGGGGTAGGGGCTCATGGGGGAAGGCGTGGTCATTTCCTGCACCCGGTGCAAGGCGTCTGGGACGCGCGCGGCGGTCCTGACGGGTAAGGAACTGATGCGGTGAGGAGGGTTGTCGCCCTGGCGGCTTTGACGGCGCTCATGATGAGCGGATGCGTTCCTTCTTTGCAATACAGGTTGGGACAAGGCTTCTATTCTGCTGACTTTGCGAAAACGCAGGTTCAAGCGGCAGCTGCCGCAGGAAAAGTGAAGAATCTGGGAAGATTTTCGACCGACCACTTTGGTTGTTTCAACTACTCGCAGGATCCGACCGACCAGAACGTTGTCATACCTGCGATCCAGGAAAAATTGAGAGAGCTTAAAGCCAACGTTGCGGACAACGTGGTGGCAAATCAGCCGTGGTACACCTTCGTGGATATATTCCTCTTTCCTCTTGCCTGCATTCATTACACGGTCTCCGGGGAGGCGCTGTTCGTCGAGAAGGGCGCGATGAGCGGGTTGCAGAATCTGGCGAGGGTGGGTGCTGAGCGCCCGTTGATCTTTTTCAAATCACGCGATCCGTCCGAGGATAGGAAGGAATTATGAGCATTCTGGTCAACAAAAACACACGGGTGGTGGTGCAAGGGATTACGGGGAAAGAGGGGTCGTTTCATGCGACCCAGTGCAAGGCGTATGGGACGCAGGTGGTGGCGGGCGTGACGCCGGGAAAGGCCGGGCAGGAGGTCGAGGGGATTCCCGTCTTTAACACCGTCCGCGAAGCGGTGAAGAAGACCCAATGCGACACCTCGTTGATTTTTGTGCCGCCGGCCTTCGCCGCCGATGCGATTCTCGAGGCCGCCGACGCTGGGATCAAGCTGATTGTCTGCATCACGGAGGGGATTCCGGTGAACGACATGGTCCGCGTCAAGCGCGCGCTGCGCGGGCGCGATGTCCGGCTCATCGGCCCGAACTGTCCCGGCATCATCACGGTCGATGAATGCAAGATCGGCATCATGCCGGGCTTCATCCACAAGCGCGGGGTCGTCGGGGTGGTCTCCCGCAGTGGAACCTTGACCTATGAGGCGGTGCATCAACTGTCCACGCTGGGGCTCGGCGAAACGACCTGTATCGGGATCGGCGGCGATCCCGTGAACGGGACCAGCTTCGTGGACGTCCTGCCGCTGTTCGAGAAAGACCCGGAGACCCAGGCGATCGTCATGATCGGCGAGATCGGCGGCGATGCCGAGGAAAAAGCCGCCGCCTACATCAAAGAGCACATTCGCAAACCGGTGATCGGCTTCATCGCCGGCATCACCGCGCCGCCGGGCCGCCGCATGGGGCACGCCGGCGCCATCATCACCGGCGGCAAAGGCACGGCCGCCGAGAAAATGGCGTCGCTCGAAGCGGCCGGCGTCCGCGTCGTCCGCAACCCGGCCGAAATCGGCGCGACCGTCAAACTGGCGTTGGGGAGATAGCTCTTTTGCGGTCCTACTGAGCCGTCAATTCCAACAGCCGATCAGCCCACACCCACGGCGAGCCTTCGTCTTCATGCTTGAGGTACACGAAGCACTCTTTCCCGGCCTGAGCCTCCTTATCCTGCTCCAGCCATTCGGCCCACTCGGCTAGCGCCTTCTCGTCATACGCGCTGCGACGGAGGCGGACGTAGCAGAAACCGGCCGTGTCGCGACGTTCAGCCGGTCGCTCATCCGTATCGGCGGCCGCCCAGGCGACCCCATGCTGTGTCAGCAGCTTTTCTACCTCGGCCACGCGCCACGAGTCGTGGCGAAACTCGACGGCCCAGCGAAAGCCCTGCGGCAGCTTGCCGAGGAAATCGGCAAGACGAGCGTCGTCGCGTCGCAGGTTCGGCGGCAGTTGCAGCAGGATCGGGCCAAGACGCCGGCTCTCAGCCAGCGCGCCAGCCGGTCCAGCATGATCTGCGCGAACGACAGCGCCTCCGGCTTCAGCCGGGACATGTGGGTGATCTGGTGATGGGCTTTGGGCGCAAAGAGAAAGGTCGAGAGAGTCTGCTCGATCCACGATCGAACGGTTTGTTCGGTCGGCAGGCGATACCAGACTCCGTCCAGCTCGACAGTCCGGTAGCGGGTGGCGTAGTAGCGAAGGAACTCGGACGACTTCAGACCTTCCGGGTAGAAGCGCCCCGGTCCCTGCCAGGGTTTGTAAGAATAGCCGGAGAGGCCGATGAAGATGTGGGCCATGGCCGAGCCACCGCCGGTTACCAGCTATTCACTATGAGCTGCCAGCTTTGAGCTATCAGCCTTCAACCGTCAGCTTAAACGGAGATGCCCCAGAGTGTCTTTGCGGCGATGCCGATGGCATAGGTAATGGTGACGGCCGCTGTGATGATCGCGAGATTCATGACGATCCGGCGCCGCACATTCATGCCGGACAAGAAGGCGAGAATGGTGGAGACCACGATAATGACGAGGCCGGCCGTCAGAACGGAGATCACGGCGTTCGTGGCGCCGAATAGGACGGGGAGAACCGGGACCATTGCGCCGGCGAAATAGCTGGCCCCCACGACCACGGCCGACCCGAACGGCTGTTCCTCCATATCGGTCGAACCGCTCGCCTCCCCCAAGAACTGCTTCTTCAAGGACTCGGTCGATTTCACCTCCTTCTCGGAATTCAACGCCAAGAAGGCGCCGGCGGCCATCGAAAGCGAGCCCGCCACGGCGGTCGTCGAGGCGGCGATCAAGACCGTCACGGCGTCGCCGAAGGCGCCGAAGAACCCGCTCACCGCTCCGAGGATTTCGACCAGTCCGTCATTCAGTCCCAGGAAGATGTTCCTGATCTTCTCCGCGTTGATCTTCCGCTCGGTCAGTTGCGTGACGAGCACGTCCTCATGTTTGAACTCGTCCATGAGAATGCCTTCGAGCGCCTCGCCCAAAGGCTGGCCCTTGTAACTTTTCCAGAGCGCGAGATATTTCCGCACGCCATAAACTTCGATTGCTTCGAGGATCAAATGGACCGCCGTGGTTCCGAACAGCCGGCACGCCAGGACGATGACGCGCAGCTTCATCCGCCTGCCAAGATCGAGCGTGTCCAATTCGGAATCGAAGAACTTCTGCCAGAACGCCAGGTGCCGGATCTCCACCTGGATCAACTCATCGAGCACCTTCTTCGCGTCCTCATCGGACGAGATCTCCCGCAGCGCCCAATAGAGCGACAGGTCGAACAGCTCGTCCAGGATCAATGTCCGCGCAAGCGCGGGATCGCGTTGGTGAGGAATCGCCATGGCAGGACCTCAAGGCAGGTGAGTTGGCTGATTATAGCAAAGAAAGACCACATCGGGTCGGGTCTTTGTTCCGCTTTTCCGCCCTCTTTCCCGCAAGTTCTTCGTGGATCCCCTTGCAGGTTTTTCCTCCTCACAATTCCAGGATTGACTGGATAGCGCCATCGCCGCGCCCGGTCTAGCATTGAGAAGCATTGAGAAGGGGAGGAAATTATGAAATAGGCTGTTTCGGATCTTGTGTGGGTAGAGCACTCCGGGACATCCCTCGCCCCCGCTTGGCGGGGGAGAGGGTGCGGGTGAGGAGGACATCGGCATAGGGCGTTGACTGCGTTGAAAATAGGCGCGCGGCGAGAGGCATCCCCGCGTGAAGCGCGCCTCGTGAAGCGCATCTCGCAAGACGCTGCGCACGATCCACGCTTCACGAACGACGAGAGACGCGCGGTGCCCCGAGCCCCTCGCCCAACCATGTTGTTCATCTTGCGTGGGCCTGCCTGTGCGTTGCACGCAGACAGGTGAGCCATCGCTCATGGGG
>FWWM01005276.1_pt1 | contig 28607 bp, 22 predicted proteins | sample 2228351 | NCBI WGS metagenome assembly FWWM01 (sample SAMEA103939774, study PRJEB20133) | metagenome | reverse complement strand
AACCAAAGTTACACGATCACGCCCTCTTCGTCAACTATTCATGCACCAAAGCCCCAAAAGGCGGTTTTGCTCAAGGGCAGAACCGCCCCCAATTTTGTCTAAATTCGAGTAGGAAGATGAGAGGGAGAATTTCATCATGAATAGCCTCCATCGTAGAGGGTAACATTCTGTAGATTACGCCGCTTCCTGTGCCACGAATATGGTACGAAGGGGTATGGTCGGCTATACCATAGCGCGGCGAGCCGCAACCAAATGTACCGCCGACCTTTGGTCGGTTATACCAGGCAAAGCCTGGCGGTACGACAAGCACGTTACAAAATCTTCGCGGTTGTGAATGTCCTGGCGAATGTCCAGGACGGATTTTGCCCAACAATACTATAGCGCGGCAAGCCGCAGCCAAAAGCGAAACGAATTTCGCGTTACAAACCCTCGACAATCACGGCTGCACGCCTAAATCGCGCAGGGCCTGGACGGCCGGCGGCCAGTTGGGATGGACCTTGAGCGCGGCGCGGTAGTCGGCAATGGCTTTGTCGGTCCTGCCGGCCATGTAGTAGGCGCGCCCCCGCCAGAGGAGGCTTTCTTCCAGCACCGGCTCGCTGATGGTGTCTTCCAGCGTCGTGGTTGCCAGGTTGATGACATCGGCATAGCGGCCGCTATAATAGTACGCAAAGTAGGGACCGGTTTGGTACCACATCATGCGATAGGGGCGAATACTATTGTCACCGGTCAGGCCAGCATAGAGTTGAAAGGCAAAGTCGTAGGCGTAGGCGGCGTCCACATATTGCTGCAAAGCCACGTGGCTGGTGCCGATGTTGAAATACGTAAAGAACAAGTCTATACCGCTCAACGATTGACTCTCGGATTGCGCTCGTTCCAGGGCCTGGTGGGCGGCGACGTTGGCGTTGGCCAGGGAGCCAAGCAGGTTTAGCACTTCCCCTTCACGCTCAGAGGGATACGTGACAATGAAGACGTAATTGAAAGCGCGCCAGCCTTCTATGAACTTATCATAGGGAATGGAGAAGTCCGGCCCATCTAGATAAGTATCTTGTGCCAATAAAGTTCCGCTAAGATCGTCGTAGCCGGTGACGAACTGGTAGTGACCCATCCAACCCATCTTGCCGGTATAGTCGCGCTCGTAATAGCCCTTTTCGGCCACCACTGGGAAGCCGGCCGCTATCAGGCGTTTGAGCGTCTCGATGTCGCCGCCGTAACGCTGCAAGGCATTTATGCCCGGCACCTGGTCAGTCACATAGTCTACCAGTTCGTAAGGCATGACGTTCTTGTCCTTGTCGCTGGGTTTGATAGCCTTGCCGATCACATCGCGGTTCCCTTTCCAGCCCCAGAAGGTGAGCGCCATAGAGAAGTTGGCTGGGCCGCAATAGTTCCAGCGGTTGTGCTGATCCTCGTATTTGACTCCATCCAACTTCACAACGGCCGGCAAGGGCGTGGACGTGATGGTGGGGGTAAAGGTGGGGCCAGGAGGGGGCGTGGGCGTCCCCTGCGAGGAGGATGCGGCTGGTGGGGTCAGGGTGGCGGAGTATTCAGCGCGCGTGGTCGCCAACACAGAGTCAAAGTTAGCGGTCTGTTCTGGGCGGAACACGGCTTCATCGGGCGGGTTGAAGAAGTAAGCAACCCGCGAACGCAGCGCATCCACGCGCCAGGCCAGGCGCTCACGAACAGGGGGGAGCAGGGAAAAACCGACAGCCAGGATCACGACCAATAAAACGGCCAGCAGGACGCGGGTCCGGCGAGAGGCGGCAAGAAATCTTTTAGGGTTCTGCATAGGAGGATTATATCAAAACAGGCGGCCATCTTTCATGACCGCCTGTCACTTCTTACGCCTTATATTTTACGCCTCTCTCACCTCACCGTCAATGACGTCCCCTTCGCTCGGCGGCGGCGTAGAGGGGCCTGCCGAAGGGCCGGGTTGCGCCTGTCCCTGAGCGTACAACTGCTGGCTGAGGGCGTGGAAGGCCTGCTGAACTTCTTCGGTGAGTTGCTTGATGCGGGCAGTGTCTTCGCCCTGTGCAGCCTGTTTCAAATCGTTGATCTTGCTCTCGATGTTCGAACGCTCGGCGACCGGCACTTTGTCGCCCAGTTCGCGCAGGGTCTTTTCGGTTTGATAGGCCAGGTTGTCGGCCATGTTGCGCGCCTCGATAAGTTCGCGACGTTTGCGGTCTTCGGCCTCATGCTGGCGGGCCTCCTGCACCTTGCGCTCGATTTCTTCCTTGCTCAAGTTGGTCGAGGCGGTAATAGTCACTTTCTGTTCTTTGCCGGTAGCCTTGTCTTTGGCGGTGACGTTCAGGATGCCGTTGGCGTCGATGTCGAAGGTGACTTCGATTTGCGGGATGCCGCGCGGAGCCGGCGGGATGCCGTCCAGGCGGAAGCGGCCCAGGCTCATATTGTCGGCAGCCATCGGGCGTTCTCCTTGCAAGACGTGAATATCCACAGCCGTCTGGTTATCGGCGGCAGTCGAGTAAATCTCTGTCTTGCGCACGGGGATGGTCGTGTTGCGCTCGATCATCACGGTCATCACGCCGCCCAGGGTTTCGACGCCCAGCGAGAGCGGGGTCACGTCGAGCAGCAGGATGTCTTTCACTTCGCCGCCCAGCACGCCGCCCTGAATGGCTGCGCCGACTGCAACGACTTCGTCGGGATTGACGCCTTTGTGCGGCTCTTTTCCGTTTGTCAATTTGCGCACCAGTTCCTGAACCTGGGGCATGCGCGTCGAGCCTCCGACCAGCACCACCTCGTCGAGGTCACTGGCTGTCATGTTGGCATCCCGCAGCGCGGCCTCAAATGGTCCTCGGCAGCGGTTGAGCAGGTCTTCGGTCATTTGCTCGAATTTGGCGCGCGTCAGTTTTAGGACCAGGTGTTTGGGGCCGTTGGCATCGGCGGTAATATATGGCAAATTGATTTCGGTCTCCATGACGGTGGAGAGTTCGATTTTGGCTTTCTCGGCCGCTTCACGCAGGCGCTGGAGGGCCTGGCGATCATGACGCAAATCAATGCCTTGCTCTTTCTGGAATTCATCGGCCGCCCAATTGACGATGCGTTGATCCCAGTCATCGCCGCCCAGGTGGGTATCGCCGTTGGTCGCCTTGACCTCGATGACGCCCTCGCCTACTTCCAGGATGGAGACATCGAAGGTGCCGCCGCCCAGGTCGAAGACCAGAATGGTTTCGTCCTTTTTCTTGTCCAGGCCATAGGCCAGAGCCGAGGCGGTCGGTTCGTTGATGATGCGCTTCACGTCCAGGCCTGCGATCTTGCCGGCGTCTTTGGTGGCCTGACGCTGGCTGTCGTTGAAGTAGGCCGGCACGGTGATGACGGCTTCGGTCACGGGTTGGCCCAGGTAGGCTTCTGCGTCGGCCTTCAATTTGGCCAGGATCATGGCCGAGATTTCCTGCGGGCTATATTCGCGCCCGGTGACAGGCAATTTCACGCGTACGTCATCGGACGGCCCTTTGACGACTTGATACGGCACCATCTTGCGCTCCGTTTCGGTCTCCTCGTAACGGCGACCGATGAAGCGCTTGATGGAATAGACGGTATTTTCGGAGTTGATGACGGCCTGGCGTTTGGCAGTTTGCCCTACCAGGCGTTCTCCATTCTTGTTGAAGGCCACCACCGAGGGACAAAGGCGGCCGCCCTCGGCCGTGGAGATAACTGTTGGCTGGCCACCTTCCATGACGGCCACCACGCTGTTGGTCGTTCCTAAGTCAATTCCAATGATTTTACCCATGGCTTTGCTCCTGATTCATAATTTCCGACTGCCATAGGATACCGCATGAGTGCAAGAATCTTGTTAACATCATGTAGAAATTGGGTCAATTTATGGGGCAACTGTAACCGCCTGCCAGACGGTGATTTGCATGAAATCAAGTCCGACAGGCAGTTACATGTAAACACACAGTTAAGGAGGGTAAAGGCTTAGAAGGAATAACTAACGAGCGGAATCTCCATCTCTTGGGGCGTCAAGCCGCCATGATGGCCATAGAACTTTTGCTCGAACCTGTCCTTCTCGTACCACCACACGGATTGGTAAGGATAAGGCAAGATAACCAGATTCCCCACTCGCGCACGAAAGGAGGGGGAAATCGGCGCGCCGAAATAGCCGTTCTCGATCAACCATTCGGTTTCGACCACTTCTGCTTTGTCCTGCAAACGCTTCGATAGGAATTCTTGCGCCTCGTTCAAAAGATTGTCTTCGATATGCAGGAACAGGTCGCGCGCTGAGCCGCAAGGGACGATCCATTGCCCGGCGCGGTTGCGCTTCAGGAAACGCTCGAAACCGGCAAAACGCCTGTCTGTGTTCAAAAACATCGTCGTCTGCGGATCCACCTCCGCCACGCCATGGTCGGCGGTCAACCAAAAAAGCAGCCGCTTTTTACGCGCAAAGGTGCGCACGAAGAAATGTTCCATGAGGAGCAAAAAAGCCTCGATTTCGGCCTCGGTCTGGGGGGCGGTTGGGCCATAGTCGTGACAAAGGCTGTCGATGTTATCGAAATAAAAGTGAATATACAGGGGCACGTTTTGCTTTTCCAGCAGGAACCCCAGGTTGACCAACGCCTCGGCCAACGTGTCGAATGAATGCAACTGAGCGCCGTTCAACACGACATCCGAGTAGGTCGAAGGCGTGTACTCACGCACGCCAAAAACATGCGATTCGATTCCCAACGTCGCTAATTCCTGGTACAGGGTCCGAGTGGGGTATAGCCTGGCCGCATCCACATGTCCCTTGAGGGTATCGCGTTCTTTGTCCCCCGCAAAAGAGAACAACAGCGGCGCAATGACGCGATCCAACAGCGGCTCATAGTAGAACCACTCATACACGCCACTTTGCCCCACCGGCAGGCCAGTATGGATGGTAGTCACATGCGCAGCGGTGGTGGAGGGGAACTGCGCGGTCAGTTTCTCAATTGTCCCGCTGGCGCGCAAACGCCGCAGGAACGGCATATCCTGGAAACGCTCGAAGTAACGCCACCCAAAACCGTCCACCAAAAACAACACCACAGCATCATACTGTCCCGAACTACATGCCTCGCGCAAGCGGGAGGGCAACCCGGCAAAGCCGCCCTGGTCGTAACGTGGTTTTACGAAACCCGAATAGTGCATATTTGCTCCCAAAGAATTAGGCTATCATATCAAAGATTCCAGCAACCGCAAAGGATCACACAAACGGCGTGTGTACTCAAATGTGGTCAGGAAAAATCCACAGAGTTGGTAAACACCCATAACACAAAGGGATGCGGCGCTCCCCTCCGCATCCCTTCTCCCTGGACCTGACTAAGCGATATGCTCGTATTCCTGCAGCGGTCGCTATCTTTCGAACAGCGCCATCACATCCTTCACATGAACGACGCCGTCGAAGCCGGGCAAATCACCCTTGCGCAAGATGGCCTTCTCCCCGTCCGGGTCGCCCAAACAGGAAACGATGATATCGCCGGCACTCACATCTTCCTTCTCTGTATAACCGTTAGTGGTCACAACGGTTTTCAAGCCCGCCGCTTTTGCTGCCTTCACGCCGTTCTTGGAATCCTCCACGACGAACACTTCCTCCGGCTTCAAGCCCAATTTCGACAACGCCAGATTGTAGATTTCTGGATCGGGTTTCTTGTTTTGCACTATATCGCCCGCCAGGACGAGGTCGAAGTGTATGTCCGCCAAAATCTTGCCGGTGATGGCTTTCGCCGCCTGCTCGTTGGACGTGGTGCAGACCGCGATCTTCAAGCCCGCCTCCATCGCCTCTTTCATGAAGCGACGGACGCCCGGCCTCAAGGGAAGTTTTCCCGCCTCGATCAATTCCACGAACAGCGCCGTCTTGCGCTTGTGCATGGCCTTGACCAGTTCGTCTAATTCCTCCGGTGGGATAGGCTTGCTGAAGCCTTTAGTTAACGCGTGATGCTTCATGCGCTCCTTGCCGCCCGCCACCTGGAGCAGTTCGTGATAATAGTCCACGCTCCATTCGTCGGTGAAGCCGAATTCCTTGAAGGTCATGTTAAACGAGACGCGATGTCCGTCGCGCTCGGTATCAATGATCACGCCGTCCTGGTCAAAGAACACTGCTTTTATCTTGGACATGGGTTACTCCTTGGATAAAAGTACACACGTATACACGTATACAAGTATACACGTACACACGGAACGTGGAAACCTGTCTACCTGTCTACCTGTGTACTTGTCTACTTCTTGACGCCGAAAAACTCCAGCATCGTTTCCACAAACAACTCGTTCTCTTCCTTCGTGCCAATCGTCACGCGGAACCAGCCGTCGGAGTCGTACTTTTTGCTCTCGCCGCGCAGGATGATGCCTTTGGTTTCGGCGAAGGCCAGCACTTCCTTGCCGGTCTTGCCCGTTTTGCCGCAATCGAAAAGGATGTAATTGGCTTTGGATGGGAAGATGACCAGCCCAGGGATGACGCTCAGCGACTCGGTGATGTAGTCTACCGCATCGTTGTTGAATTTGACGCGCTCCGCCAGCCCTTCCTGATCCTCGAACGCCGCCAGTGCCGCCCACATCGGAATCGTTCCCACGTTCCAGGGCAGAAGCGAGCCGGAGATTTGCGCGATGACGTCCTTATCCGCCAGGGCGTAGCCGAAGCGCATCCCTGCCAGCCCATACGCCTTCGAGAGCGTGCGCGTGATGATGACGTTCTTGTACTTTTTGGTCAATTGCACCTGCGACATGCCCAGCCCCGCATATTCGACATACGCTTCGTCAATGACAAAGGGGATGCCCGTCTCGGCAATGCGGACAAAGTGCTGCGCATCCATAAAGTTACCGGTCGGGTTGTTCGGGTTGGCGACCACGATGATCTTGATCAGGTCCGTGATAGCGTTCAGGATGCCGTCCGGGTCGAAGTGCAGGTAATTGTCCTTGTAAATCATCGGCACGTTGACCATCTTGGCGCCGAGCAGTTTGCCGCGCAGTTGATAGATGCCGAAGCACGGCGTGTGCTGAATGATTTCATCCTGCTGCGGCACGATGAACATGCGGAAGATGTTGTCGTACACTTCGCTGGAGCCGTTGCCGATCATCACGTTTTCGGGACCGTCCAGGTTGTTGAGTTTGGCGATCTTGGTACGCACGACCAGTCCCTGATCGGGATAGCGGTTCGCCATCTTCGCATATTTGTACATCGCCTCTAGCACCTTGTCCGATGGCGGGTTCGGATTCTCGTTCGACATCATGCGATGCAATTTCGGGTCGCGCCAGGCTTTTTCGATATGCTCTGAAATGTACATCGGGATACCCTTGACCCACGGGGCGTAGTAGTCTTCGATTTTTTTCATGTAGTAATTCTCCTGAATGTGTGTTGATTATGAAATGTATACAAGTACACACGTATACAAGTACACACGTATACACGTAGGCGCAGGCGACCTGTGTACCTGTGTACCTGTCTACCTGTGTACCTGTCTACCTGTCTACCTGCCTACCTGTACCTGCGGTACCTACGCCTTCCCCACCGACTCCAGCATCTGCATCCAGTGGATGACGGCGTTCTTGGTTGCCTCGCGCACGACCTTGTCAATTTTGCCGGGGTCGTACTCGTCGCGGTGAGCGGTGATGTATTCGTACTTTGCGTCAATCAGCGTATGCTTCAACTCGGTGGAGACGTTGAACTTGGCGCCGCCTGCCGCCAACAATTTCTTGATGTAATCTTCGGGCAAGCCCGTCCCGCCATGCACCACCAGCGGTGTCTTGATGCCGTTACCATTCAACATCTTGTGAATGGTTGCCATACGCTCGAAGTCAATCTTCGGATTCTTGGTCTTATAGACGCCATGCGCCGTGCCGATGGCGGGAGCAAAGATGTCCACGCCCGTACGCTCGACGAATTCGACCGACTGCTGCGGATTCGCCAACTGCGCCTCGTCTTCTGCGACCTTGACCTGGTCCTCGACTCCCGAAACGGTTCCCAACTCCCCTTCGACCGAGATGTCCCCGACGCTGTGGCAATAATCCGCCACCTCTTTCGTCTGGCGGATATTTTCTTCGAAAGGTTGCTTGGAGGCGTCAATCATGATATTGGTATAACCGGCGTCGGCGCACTTCTTACAGTAATCAATGTCGGTGCAGTGATCGAGATGCAGCACAACGGGGACGGGGGCTTTTTGGGCAAGCGTGCGGTAGATGGCAACCAACACGTCCGCGCCGAGAAACTGCGACGGCTTGACCGAGGTCTGCACGATGACCGGCGACCTGGTTTCGACTGCCGCGTCAATGACCGCTTCGAATTGCAGCAGGTCGGTCACGTTGAACGCGCCAACCGCATAGCCTTTCTTCGCGGCTTCGATCATGATTTCTTTGGCATTTGCAATGGACATAGGGGACTCCTTTTGAAGTTGTTTTTGGGTTAGTAGTACACACGTACACACGTATACAGGTATACACGTATACAGGTCAATTTGTGACTTGTCTACCTGTCTACCTGTTTACCTGTTTACCTGTGTACCTGCCTACCTGTCTACCTGCCTACCTGTCTACCTGTGTACCTGCCTACCTGTCTACCTGCCTACCTGTCTACCTGTGTACCTGCCTACCTGTGTACTTGTGTACCTGCCTACCTACTTACTTCTTTCACCAATGAACCCTTCCAATCCCACAAAGCCTTTCGAGAACGCGGCGACTGTGCTGACGGTGGCGGGATGACTGTTGAACTGCTCCAGGGCTAGGCCGTTGGGATCATACGCCTGGAGACAATACGGAAGCTGCATCAATTTGTTCAACACATCGGCCGGCACATCGGCTTCGATCTCGCGCTCGAAGGACAGATCGTCTCCAAAGGCAAAGAGCGGTTCTAACACATAAGGCGGACAGGTGTAAACGATATCGCCGCCCGCCAGTTTTTGGACATCCCAAAAACGCATCTTACCGGCCACCAGCGGCCCCGGTCGCATTGAGCAGGCCAGCAATTTGCTGGCATATCCATTCTCAGTCAAAATACGATAGGCGCGCCGGAAAACCGCAATCCCAAACCAGTGTTTATCTTGCCAGGATAATTGGATATGCTTACGTTCCGCCTGGACATCCAGCGTTTCCTGTTCGATCAAGCGTCCAATCATCACCGTAATCACGGCGCGCCAGCGGCTCAAGTCTACGCCGTTTTGCTCAGCCAGCCTCATGCCCTCTATCACAGCGTTCGCAGAAGCCAGAATTTGAGGCAGCGTAAAACAGATAGTGGTGTTGGTACTGATGCCCTTTGCCGTCAGCAATTCGACGACCTCAATTCCCTGCATACTGGCAGGCACTTTGATCATCACGTTGGAGCTTAGGGCGTGGAGGTCCTCGGCGTCGCGAAGCATTTGCTCGGTCTCGGTAAAGAGGCGGGGGTCTAGTTGGGCCGAGAGCCACCCGAAACGTCCCTGCGAGGCCTCGTACATGGGCAAATACATCTCTGCGCCACGCCGGACGACCTCCTTGTAGGTCAACCATACCAGTTCACGCAAGGTCAGACCAGGATTGGCCTGCCTCGTCTCGTCTATCCATCTCTCCCAAAAAGGCAAATCAGCCTGAACAGCCTGCCAGGAAAGCGGAGGGTTGGTAGTACAACCTCGAAAGACGCTTTTAGAGGGGGCCTCAGCGTCATATAAACGTGCAAGTTGTTCCTCCAAAATCGGCTTTCGGGAAGGTTCGCAAGCGTCAACCATCTTGCGAACCCATTGGCGATACACCAGCGGCGATGAATCCCACCAGATTTCCACATCGGGATGAGTCTTTGCCAAACGTTCGACGGGACTCTCATTCATCGCTCTTCCTTTCTGCCAACATACGGCCTACCGAAACACGTTGCGCCGGCTGCATCACGAGGATGGCCTCGGTACAACGCATCCGATCATTGCAACGATGAGTTCTTCTACGCTCTGATTCGTTCTCCTTTCGGGTCCCATACTGGCGATGCAACAACCTCTGCTGCTATCCTCTCACCAAAGAACTCAACGGTCAATTGCGTGCCAACCTTGCAATATTCAATGGGCAGATAAGCATAGGCCAGACTCTTTTGCACCGAATAACCATATCCACCCGAAGCCACCCAGCCAATGGTCTGCTCGCCAAAACGGATTGGCTCCTTACCGAGGGCAATCGTGCGATCGTCGGCAATGCTCATGCAAACCAATTTGCGCTTCAGGCCCTCTTGTTTGGCCCTGAGCAGCGCCTCGCGGCCAATGAAATCGCCCTTGTCCAATTTGACCGCAAAGCCCAAGCCGGCCTCGTAAGGCGTATAATCGGGGCTGATTTCACCGCTCCAATAACGATATCCCTTTTCCAGGCGCAAAGTGTCTATGGCTTTGTACCCGGCCGCGACCATGCCTTCGGGCTGCCCGGCCTCCCAGAGCGTATCCCACAGGCGCAAACCATATTCCATCGGGCAGTAAAACTCCCAGCCCAGTTCACCCACGTAGGTCACACGCGAAGCGAGGACAGGGACATCCCCAACGGTGATGCGCTTCGCTGTCATGTACGGAAAGCCTGCGTTGGAAACGTCGTCTGTCGTCACCTTTTCCAGAATCTTGCGCGCTTTGGGGCCCCACAAACCGAGGCAGGCATAAGACGAGCCAACATCCTCGATGATCACCGAGCCATCTTCGGGCATGTTCAACGAGAGCCAGGACAGGTCATGCTGGCCAAAAGCCGTGCCGGTGATGATGAAGAAGCGATCTTCACCCAAGCGCGTAACCGTAAAATCGCACTCGATACCGCCGCGCTTGTTGAGACATTGCGTATACACTACTGTGCCAACCGGTACGTCAATTTGATTGGCGCAAACATAATTCAGGAACTTCAACGCGCCAGGGCCGCGTACATCGAATTTGTTGAAGGATGTCTCGTCAAACAAGCCGGCGTGTTCGCGAGTCATCAAATGTTCATAGCCAATCGCGCGCGACCAATTGTGATGCGCCCAGCCTTTAGGCTCATGCCCGTGCGTGGCCTTTTCCTCGTAGCACTTGAACCAATTGGGGCGCTCCCAGCCGGTCTTCTCGCCGAAGTGACAGCCCAGGTCGCGCAAACGATAATACGTGGGAGAGAGACGCAAACCGCGCCGAGAGAGACGCTCTTCGCCAGGGTAATGGATATCGTAGTATTGGGTATAGGTTTCGAACGTGCGGGCAACGGTGTAATCTAGACTGTTGTAATTCGAGCCGAAACGGCGCACATCCAACCGCCAAACGTCCCATTCGGGATGCCCCTCGATGATCCATTCGGCCATCGTCTTGCCAATGCCGCCCGCTCCTGCCAATCCATGCGCACAGAAGGCGCACGCCACCCAAAAGCCCTTGACCGAGGTGGGTCCAAGTAAGAACTCACCATCTGGGGTAAAACCTTCCGGCCCATTCAACAACTGAATGACCTCAGCCGTCTCGACCGCCGGCACGCGCTTGATCGAGTTTTCCATCAAAGGTGTAAAACGCTCCCAATCGGGAGGCAACAATTGATATTTGAAATCGCGCGGAATCCCCTGCAACCCAAATGGCGCAGGATTGCGCTCGTAGCCGCCGGTAATCAGCCCGCCCACTTCTTCGCGCCAATACACCAGCAAATCGGGATCGCGCAGAGTGGGGAAACCGTGTTCCACGCCTTCGATGGGTTTGGTGATGATGTACAAGTGCGCCATCGGCACCACCGGCAAATTGAGACCTACCATCTTGCCCACCTCTTTACCCCATTGACCAGCAGCATTGACAACGACTTCCGTCTTGATAACGCCCCGATTCGTGACCACTTCATGAACGCGGCCATCTTTCAGGTTGATCTTTTCCACATTGGTTTCCGTGAAGATACGCGCACCGCGATTCTTGGCGCCGGTCGCTAGCGCGTTGGTCAAACCGGTAGGATCGATCATGCCATCATTGGGCGTGTAGGCCGCACCGACCACGCCCTGGATGGACATGAGGGGAAACATCTGCTGGGCCTCTTTGGCTGAAATCAATTCCATCGGCACGCCAAAGGAGGCCGCCATGCCCACCAGACGCTTGAGTTCTTCCATTCGCTCTGCCGAGGAGGCCAACCGGATACCGCCCACTTCACGCCAGGCCGGGTCATGGCCGGTTTCGTCTTTGAGGCGGCGATATAGATCCGTGCTATAGTGCATCATGCGTGTCAGGTTGGCGTCTGAGCGCATCTGACCGACCAGGCCGGCCGAGTGCCAGGTAGAACCGCTGGTCAATTCATGTCGTTCGAGGACAACCACATCTTTCCAGCCCATCAGGGTGAGGTGGTAAGCGATACTACACCCTCCGACGCCGCCGCCAATGATGACTACCTGCGCATGTGAGGGAAGTTCAGCCATGTTTTTATATCTCCTTGATCGTTATCATTCACGTCATTTGTTTTCTTTCACAGGCCTTACCCTTTCAAGCAAGATACTGCCCGTGTCTTACTTCATTGAGTTCGTTGTTTCACTCTTTTTGCCAGGGCGAGCCAGGGCGAGCCATTTCGGCCACGATGTCGAAAGACGATATGACGCCTAAGGGAAATACGTCCGGGTCGGCCTCGTCGATGACGATCAGGCGATGGTGATGCTCCTTGATCATCAAATCGGCCGCCTCGCGCAGGCTGGCATTGATGCTGATGGTGAAAGCCCTGTGCATCACATCCCGAACGGTGAGATGTTCTTCGATTCCATTCTCCACGAAGCGCATCAGGTCTTTGCCGCTCACCACGCCGAGATATTTTCCCTTTGCATCTACCACCAACACGGAACGCCAGCCAGCCTGCATGATGGTGCGCGCAGCCGAGATGATGGGCGTTTTCGCGCGGCAGACCAGGATGGCATCTGACATCACATCTCCGACCTTTTCACGTTTTGGTTTTTCCTGTTTGGCGATGCTGGCAATGAAGTCGGTGGTAGAGATTATCCCAACCGGCTTGCCCTGGTCAGTCACCAGGAGCCGATTGATATCCTTTTCGATGAGCAAATGAGCCGCTTCTTTGATCGGCGTATCCGCCTCGACGGTATCCACAGGGTAAGACATGAGATCGTAAGCGGTCAATTTGCGCATGGTGGTCAGGCTCTCATCATCGACAGAGAGCCATTCCCCGGCCAGCAGGTCATAGTCAGAAATCACCCCTAGCGGGCGGCCCTCACGATCAGAAACGATCAACGCATGAACTTTGTTCTGGGTGAGAAGAACCGCTACCTGTCCCAATGTTGCAGTGGGTTGACAGGTAAATACCCCAGGGTGCATCAGGTCACGGACAAGTTTGGACATGGCCTCCTCCTTTACCCGACTTCATCCACATCTTTGTACCATTTGACGCGGTCGCCGACACGGGCGCGCAGCCGCCATGCCAGGGATTTTGGCTCTTGCTCCAGCCGCGTTAGCGCGCTTTGCACTTGCTCCTCTATCCTTTGTTTTTGCTCAGCGGTCAATTGTTCATATCCTTGAGCCATCTTACGCACTTTGTCCAAGTTCATTGTCATTGTGCGCCATAACCCCCAGTCATTTCCACACAGGGCAGCCACCCGCTGGATGTTGACCGTCTCGTGGTCTGTATCTCCCAAGTCGTGTTCGAGCAAAAGCATAATCGTATCAATGATGTCTTTCTCGTTGATCTGGACGATTTGCATCTTTTCCAACAACATTTCAGCCAGCGGGATGGTCGGAGAATCGACTTCCAGGCGGCCAGACCAATGGATGGTGTGACAAAAATCGAGTTTTTCGTAGAAGACATCAACGTGCAAGCCAACTTCCGGACGGTCGAAAATGGAACGCTGCCCTTCAGAAACAATAAAGACCTCCTGGTTGTCTTTGTACCCCAAGGAGGCCATCAAGCCCTGAATCTGCCTGGTTTGTTTGCTGTAAGCCGCAAAATCAATATCGGTATAAGCCCGCCCCATAGCGGCTTGCAAATATCCGTATTTCGGACAATGCAACTGAAAAGCCAGCGACCCTATGACGCGCAGCAGGACTCCTGCCTGTTCACTCGCCTGGAGGATACGCTTGAGTTCGGTTTCAAACTTTTCACGCTCCGCCTGTCCTTGCCCGCCCATCCCAACTGAAGTATTGGTCATATTGGCTGCTCCTGTGATGGCATTACGCCCGAAAAGACATCTATCAATCATTATATCCAAAAACACAAAAACTTGCAAATTCTTTCAGATTCTTATATAATAATTTATCGAAATGTTCATTTTCCTTCACTCTGGATAACCAAGAAGTCTTTTCATGACCAAGCCTCTCATCCCGGCCCAAAGGCGCGAGCGGATACAGGAATTCCTGACGGTGCATCAAATTGCCCGGATAGCCGATTTGTGTGAGTTGCTGGATATTTCCGAGGCGACCGTCCGCCGCGACCTGGAATGGTTGGAACAGGAAGGGGTTTTGGAACGCACGCACGGGGGCGCTGTCCTCAACCAGCGCATGACCTTCGAGCCAGAATACATGCTCAGGGCGCAGAAATATCCGGAGGAAAAACGCCTGATTGGAATGCTGGCTGCTTCCTTGATCGAGGATGGCGATATCGTTTTCATCAATAGCGGCACGACGACGACACAGGTCATTCGCCACATCCGCGATGATGCTGGCATCAGCGTCTTTACGAACAATTTGACCGCCACCCTGGAGGTGGGAGAGGCAGGCTTTGAACACTATCTCATCGGGGGAGAATTTCAGCCGCGTTCCAATTCTCTTGCCGGTCGATTTGCCATCGAAAATCTCAGACAAGTTTACGCCAACAAGGCCATTATCGGGGTAGATGGAATCAGCCCAAAACATGGCTGTACGGTGCCGGCCAATGCCGAGGCAGAGGTCGTCAAACTGATGATTGAGCGCACCAAAGGGGAAATCATCCTGGTGGCCGATCACAGCAAGTGGGGTGTGGTGTCCAATTTCCAAATTGCCTCCATAGACGAAATAGACATATTGGTCACAGACGAAGGATTAGATACTTCGGCCATCGAAGCACTCGAAGCGTATCACGTGAAATGTGTAATAGCCATGCCTCAAAAAACAACATAGAAAGGCTCAAGCAGAGAATGAAAAACCAGGCACAAATCGTCATCATCGGGGGGGGCATTGTTGGAACGCAAATCGCCTATCACCTGGCCAAGATGGGGAAAACGGATGTCATTTTGTTGGAGAAAGGCGAGATAGCCAGCGGCGAATCTTCCCATGCGGCTGGGTTGGTGACACAATTTGCCACCTCGCAAACCATGCTCAAGTTCCGCATGTACAGCATCGAGTTATACAGCGAATTGGGCTTGTTCGACCATGTGGGCAGTCTGCGCGTCGCCTCCACGAAAGAGTCGCTGCTCGATCTGGAGCGCAGCGTGAGCCGCGCCAAGGCGCTAGGCCTGGAATGCGAAGTCATCGGGCCGCAAGAAGCCATCCAGTACATGCCCCAAATCACCACCAAAGACCTGTATGGCGCCATCTATCTACCGCGCGACGGTCAACTCGACCCGTACACGGTCACGACCAGCATGGCAAAATTCGCCAGAGACCTGGGGGTAACCATGTACACGAATACGCGGGTGACGGGCATCAAACTATCGGCCAAGGGAGAGGTTCGGGAGGTGGTGACAGACAAGGGGGCGATTCGATGCGAGACGATCGTGAACGCGGCCGGGATGTGGGCGCCGCGCGTCGCGGCTATGGCGGGTCTGCACATCCCTACCACGCCCGTTGACCATCAACACATCGCCTTGAAAGCCGTGCCAGGGCATGAGTTCGACGCCAAGACGCCCTGCCTGCGCGATCCCGAAAACCTGGTCTATATGCGGCAAGAACAGGGCGGGCTGGTGATCGGCGGTTACGAGCCAAATCCGCTGGCGCGCTGGATCGACGGTGTTCCCTGGGAACATGGCGGCGAGACTTTGCCCCCGGATATGGACCGCTTCGAGCAATTGTTGGAGGGTGCAATTCGCCGCCTGCCTTTCCTGGACCAGGCTGGCATCATCACGTTGGTTTGTCACCCCGGCGCTTATTCACCCGACTGCCAGCCCATCCTGGGACCAATGGCCGGCGTGCGTGGATTGTGGATGGCAGCCGGTTTTTCGCTCAACGGCTACGGCGGCGCAGGCGGTGTGGGAAAGTTGATGGCCGAATGGATCATCGGCGGCGAGCCGACGATGGATGTCTACGCTTACAAAGCCACCCGCTTCGGCAAGTATTATAGCGATCCGCAATACGCCTGCGAGCGTACACGCGAAAGCGTCAAATATTACTACCGTCTGCGCTTCCCACACGACGAGTTCGAGTGGGCGCGCCCTCATCGCCTCAGCCCCTTGCATCATCGCTTGCAAGAAGCGGGGGCCGTCTTCGGCGAAAAGTTCGGTTGGGAGCGCGTCAATTACGTCCAGCCGGGCAAGCCCTGGCGGCGCATGGGCGAAGACCAGCGCAAGTGGGGAGGCTGGATCAAGCCGCCTTTCTTCGAGCGCGTAGGGCAGGAACATGAGGCCACCCGCGAGCGCGTGACGCTCTTCGACCTGACTCCCTTTGGCAAGATCGAAGTAAGCGGACCCGGCGCCCTGCCTCTCCTGAATCGCGTGGCCGACAGCCAGATAGACAAACCGATTGGCGCCGCTATTTACACGCAATTCCTGAACGTAAACGGCGGCGTAGAAGCCGACCTGACCGTCACCCGCCTGGGAGACGAGCGCTTCTGGGTCATCACCGGTTCGGGCTTCGTAGCCAACGACGCTGCCTGGCTGGAAATGCACGCCGACCCGGCCGATGGCGAGGTTACCATTCGCGACATCACCGAGGAGTGGGCCTGCCTGGCCTTGTGGGGACCACACGCACGCGAGGTGCTGCAACAGGTAACGGAGAACGATGTTTCGAATGCGGCTCATCCCTATCTGACCACCAAACCAATTGACATCAACGGCACACAAGTCTATGCCCAGCGCGTCAGTTACGCCGGTGAACTGGGCTGGGAACTCTATGTCCCCTACAACCGCGCTACGCCGGTCTGGGACAGACTGCTGGAAGCCGGAAAAGCCTTTGGCATCGAAATCGGCGGATACAAGGTGCTGGATTCGCTGCGCCTGGAAAAGGGCTACCGCTACTACACAGTGGATGTCACCCAACTGGAAACACCGCTAGAGGCCGGCCTGGGCTTTTGCGTGGACTGGAAGAAAGGAAATTTCATCGGCAAGGAGGCATTGACACGGCAAAAAGCCGAGGGCGTGAAACGCAAACTGTGTACCCTGACGTTGGAAGGCGACGAATTCACCCAAATCTATGGCGGCGAGGCCATCTATCACGACGGCGCGGTCATCAGCCGCGTGCGCAGCGGCGGATGGGGCTACACGGTAAAAAAGAACATCCTGTACGCCTATCTGCTGGTCGAACTGGCCCAAACGGGCGCCCGCTTCGAACTGGACCTCATCGAGGGCCGCCGTTATGGAGAGGTGACCGCCACCGTGTTGTTCGACCCCAAAGGCGAGAGGCTGCGCGCGTGAGGCGTACAGGAGCAGGCACACAGGTATACAGGTATACAGGTACACAGGTACATATCTACCAACACCGTAACCCCGTAACTACAAACTAAATTTCTTATGCCCCCAACACACATGTCTCCCCCCGCTTACGTAGGCTTTGGAATGCTCACGCCGGTCGCCATCATGGTGGTCGAACACCTGCCCGAACACAATACCGGCGCGCTGGTCAAAGAGGTGAGTGAGTTCATCTTCGACGATGCCGCCATTGTCGCCTGCCTGTTGCGGCAATGGGACGTGCCAACCGGCATGATCGGCACCGCCGTTGGCGACGACCCGCGCGGCCACGCTCTGGCCAACCAGTTGGCCGAATGGGGCGTGCAGGGCGAGGTGCGGTTTTCTAAAAGCATCAAGACGCCCTGGGAAGTGGATGTGTCCGACCAGAGCGGGGCGCGCACTTACTTTTGGCAGCGCCCTCCCGAAGTGCTGGCTACTCTGGATACCGCCGACCTGTCCCTTCTGCAAGGTGCGCGTCTGTTGTATGTGGACTGGTACGACGGCGACCATATCCTGCGCGCCATGGATGCCGCCATCGAGTTGGGCGTGCCGATCTACCTCAACCTGGAACATGGTCACGCCGACCCGTATATCCTGCGCAAATATGCCGGCCGGGCAACCTTCTGCCAGGCAGTGACCGACGCCGCCCAGCGCGGCGAAGAATCGCCCCTGGAGGTAGCCCAAAAACTCGTCCGGGCCGGCGTAGAAACAGCCCTCATTACGCTGGCAGAAGAGGGTTGTCTGGCCTTACAAGGTGAACAGGCTCTGCGCGTCTTTGCGCCCAAAGTGCAGGCTGTGGACGGTTGCGGCGCTGGCGCAACCTTTTCGGCCGGTTACATCTACGGCTACTTGAACGGCTGGGACCTGGAAGCCAGCCTGCGCTTTGCTACGGCGGCTGCTTCCCTCAAAGTCACTCGCCCCGGCCTGCAAATGTTCCCCCTGCCAGACATCCAGACCCTGGCAGCCAGCCTCGACGTCAAACGCCTGGAAGTAACTGCCGGCTATCCCTTATAGGATGTGACCCTTGAAAACATTTGCCCTGCTCCTGACCCCCGAACAAGTAGAGCGCGTACACAGCGCCTCGCTCGAAATCCTCGAGAACGTTGGCTTGTTGGTGCGCAACGAAAAAGCGCGCAAGTTGTTCGCCCGCCACGGCTGCCGGGTGGACGCTGAAACGCACATCGTCCGTTTCCCCTCAGCAGTGGTGGAAAACTATCGCAAGATGCTGCCGCCCAAGTTCACCTTCCATGGCCGCGACCCCAAGTACGATCGCACCCTACCAGACGATGGACCGATCCTCGTCACGGGGAGTTCCGCGCCGGATATTTTGGATCCGCTCACGGGTCGTGAGAGGCGGGCGCGTTCCGACGACATCGCCCGCATCGCCCATCTCATCAACGAGTTGCCAGCCTACGACGTGTTCTCCGTCTCCACCCTGGCCGATGACGCCCCGCCCGGACAGTTCACGCTGGCACGCCTGTATCCGGCGCTCAAGCATTGCGTCAAACCGGTCCGCTCCACCACCAAGGACATGAGCGACGCCGAGGCCGTGATGCGAATGCTGTATGCCATCGCCGGAAGCGAAGCCGCTTACCTGGAACGCCCGTTTGTCACACATCATTATTGCCCGGTCGTCTCGCCCTTGACGATGGATCATCTGTCCACCGAAGCCGTCCTCTACTTCAGCGAGAAAGGCTTGCCGGTATACCCCAGCATCGTGCCGAATGGCGGGCTGACCTCGCCTATGTCTATGGCCGGCACACTGGCGCAGGGAAATGCCGAATTCCTGGCTGCGACCGTGATGATGCAAATGGCGCGCGAAGGCACGCCCACCATCTACGCTACACTCCCCACCATCGCAGATATGCGGACAGGCGCCTACGCCTCGGGCGGAATAGAATGCGGCATGTTGCACATGGCCTTTGCCCAAATGGCGCGCTTCTACAACGTGCCGTGCGGCGGATACATTGGGCTGACCAATTCCAAAGTGAACGACGCCCAGTCGGGCTACGAGACCGGCATGTCGGCCGTGGCTGGCCTGCTGGGCGGCGTAGACATGTTCAACATGGGCGGCCTGCTGGATTCGCTCAAAGCCTTCGACTTTGCCAAAGCGGTCATAGACGATGAAATCTTCCAGATGTTGAAGCGCATCGAACGCGGCATCGCATTCGACGAACAAGAACTGGCGCTGGAGGTGATTGCCAAAGTAGGGCCAGGTGGCTCCTTCATGATGGAGCCACATACCACCAAACGGATGAAGAGCGAAGCGCTGCTGACCAAATTGTCTGACCGCGAGATGCGCAGCGTATGGGAAAAGAAGGGCGCCCTCGACATCCAGGCCCGCGCCATGCAACGGGTGAACGAGATTCTCTCCAAACCCAGCGCAGTGTTATTCTCTGACGAGGTCGAAGCCCGTATCCGCGCCGAGTTCCCCGACCTGGTAGCAGGTGTATTGGAGGTCCCAAAATGAAAATCTTCTTTGCCACCGATGTTCACGGCTCTGAAATTTGCTGGAAGAAGTTCATCAGCGCCGCCAAATTCTACGAAGTGGACACGCTCATCCTGGGCGGCGATATGACCGGCAAGGCCATCGTCCCCATCATTGCACAAGGCAACGACAAATATAAAGTCACCCTGCTCGAACAGGAATCCATTCTGGAAGGCCAGGAAGCGGTAGAGAAGATGTGCGCCACCATCCAGAATCGCGGCTACTATCCCTATGTGACGACACCAGATGAAGTGCAGGAAATTTCCTCCACGCCGGGCCGCTCGGATGCGCTCTTCCTGGAGCAGGTGATGGCTACCGTTTCCCGCTGGATGGACTACGCCGACGCCAAGCTGGCCGGCACAGGTATCCGCTGTTTCGTTTGCCCAGGCAACGATGATGTCTTCGAAATAGATGCAGCCATCGCCGCCTCCAAAACGGTGCGCAGCGTGGAAGGGCAAGTCATCCAATTGGACAACTATCACGAGATGATCAGTTCGGGCTGGACCAATCCCACCCCCTGGGACACGCACCGCGAGGAACCCGACGAGGCCCTGCTGACGCGCATCGAGGCCATCATCGCCCAGGCCAAGGACCCCGGCAACGCCGTCTTCAACCTGCACGCGCCCCCCTACGGCAGCGGGTTGGACGAAGCCCCCGAACTAACCAGCGATCTGCGCCCCGCCTATGCCGGCCGCTCGCTGGTGCCGGTGGGCAGCAAATCGGTGTTGACGGTCATCGACAAATACCAACCTCTCCTGGGACTGCATGGACACATCCACGAAGGCAAAGGCACACGCAAATACAAGAAGACTCTGTGCATCAACCCTGGCTCGATGTATGAGCAGGGCGTATTGCATGGCGCAGTTGTGGAACTCAAACCGAATAAAGTAGGCAATTATATTTTAACGACAGGGTAACGCAAAGTTTCTTTTGCGCGCCATGCACACGATGAATCGTGCTGCACTAAACTTAGAAAAGGAGAGCGCCTATAAGGTCATTCAGACAAAAAACGAATTCGATCCGTCTTCTATTGGCCTCCCCCTGCGTGGGGGGCAGCAAGCCTATCTTGCAAAGGAGATTCAGATGAGCGAAGTCAACCTGTTCGTCCGCAAAGCGAGCGGACTCGTCCGGGCCTGGTCGGTGTTCGATGCGTTCATTTATGCAACGTTTTCGATCAACCTGATTACGCTCGGCCTTTTCATTTTCTCGTACTGCTGGTACTTCGAAGGCAGCCTGGGTACAGCAGTGGTGGTGGGGGGCGCATTCACCATCTTCGAGGTGATCGTCTACGCCAGCCTGATCTCAGCCATGCCGCGTGCCGGCGGCGACTACGTTTGGCAAAGCCGCATCCTGGGGCGCAGCACCGGTTTCCTGCTCAGCGTCACCGGCTGGTGGTTCATTCTGTGGCTGTGGGTGCCACTTTACGGGCAAATGCTGGCCTATGAATTCCTTACCCCCATGGCGGCCTTGCTGGGTTCCCCTAGTTTGGCATTGTGGTTCACTACCTACCCGTGGGGACCGCTGACCAGCATGTTGCTGGTGTGTTTGATCGTATTCATTTACATTGCCATAGGCATGAAATGGTACGCCCGCGTCCAAAAGACCTGTTTCTATATGGGCGTGGTGGGTTTGGCGATCGTCTTTGGCCTGCTACTGTTCAACAACAAAGAGACCTTCATCGCAGCTTTCAACGCCAATGTGCCGGCTTTGTATGGCCTGCCGGCCGGGGACTACTACAACGATACCATTTCAGCCGGTCAGGCGGCAGGAACGGTGTTCGGCCCCTTGGGCGTGATAGCACTGGGCGCCTCGATGGCCATGGTGCCGATGATGACCTTCTTCAATTTGTGGCCCAACTGGGGTTCCACCCTCTACGGCGAAGTACGCGGCGCGACCGATTACAAGCGCAATTTCTGGGGCATGGCTGCGGCTATCATCGTTACCGCTGGTTTGGCGCTGGTCTTCTTCGCCCTCATTGACAAGACCATGGGCTGGGACTTCTACATCAACGCCAACGGCGCGTTTTGGAGCAGCGTCTTCTATGGGACGTCCGTACCGATTCCGGTCTGGCCATATCCAGTGCAATTCGCCTCTTTCCTGACCTCGAGCCGGGCGCTGCAAACCCTGATCGTCTTCCTGGTCGGGATGTGGTGGTTCGGCTGGAGCGGCACGGTCTTCCTCTCCTCCACGCGCGTCATCTTCGCGGCTGCGCTGGATCGTATGCTGCCCGAATGGGTGTCGAAGATCGAGCCGCGCACCAAGACACCCGTCAACGCATTGTTGTTGATGGTCATCCCCTCCATCATCATCTCCATCCTCTATGCCTGGAACATTGCCAGTTTCCAATCCATCGTGCTGGATGCAACCCTCGTCATCGCGGTGACCTTCTTCGGCACCACCCTGGCGGGTATCGTCCTCCCCTGGAAGCAGAAGGAAATCTTCGACGGCTCGCCCATCGCGCGTTACATCATGCCGGCATGGTTGTCCTGGCTCGTGACGGTTCTGTACGTGGCCGCCGTGGGCTATCTCATCTGGCTGACGGTTGACCTGGGCGGGCAGGTCTTCGCACAATGGGCAGACCAAACCGCGCTGACACAGGCTATGATCGCTTTGATTACCCTGCTGAGCGTGGGCAACGCCGCCCTGTTGGTGTATGTGATCGTGTTCGTCGGTCAGAAAGTGCTGGCCGGGCAGAAACTTCCTCTCATCACCGTGGCGGGCCTGATTTTCTTTGCCTTCCTGGACTGGCTGCTGCTCGTCTGGTTCTGGGATCCGGGCTATCTCTACGGCATCGGCTGGCAGAACAGCACCTCGATGGTGTTCATGATCGTCATGTACGGGTTGGCTGCGGCCATTTACTTCGGCTTCAGCGCCTACCGCAAGAAACAAGGCATTGACGTGGACAAGGTGTACAAGGAGATTCCGGTGGAATAGGTCAGCAAAAATATGCTTGGGCGCGAATGAGTCCCTTACAAAAGTTTAACTTCAGGTTTAGACAAACTTAACACCACAGCCTCAAAAAGTGCTATACTAAACTGTAGTTTCCTTTCGTGAGAGGTCGCTACCCAATTCATCCGCACAGGTCGTCAATTTACGCCAACGAAAAAAATCCGTAACTGCTTACCCTGTCGAACAGGATGGAAAGGATAGAAAGAATGGCCGTTCAACGAAAGACAAAAAAATCCTTTCATCCTTGAAATCCTGTCTCGCGCTCCTTCCAACAGGCTCGATTTCGACCCAATGGCTGCCTGGTAAGCAGTTACAAAAATCCGCTCCAATGCTTAACCTGCAAAAAGTTGGCATCGACCTGCTGCATTGTCGAAATTGGGTAGCTACTGTGAGGACAAAATGATTCATTCATTTATGGAGGTGGCTTAGGCAAAAAACAAGTTGACGTACTGTCCGATCGTTCTTTCTCACACTCGTATTCAAATATGAAAGGAGAGAAAAATGTCACCACAAAAAGTGACTCGCCGAGATTTCTTGAAAATGGGCGCTGCCGCTGCGGGCGCGTCGGCTTATCTGGCCGCGTGCGGGCCAACAAGCGGTGGCGCTCCGGCTGCTGGTTTGCCAGATTTGACCAGTGGCGAGTCGATCCCGCTAGACGATTTGATTGCCGCCGCCAAGACGGAAGGTCAACTAACTACCATCGCCCTGCCACACGACTGGGCCAACTATGGTGAGATCATCGAAACCTTCAAGAAGAAGTATGGCCTGACCATCAACGAGCTGAACCCCGACGCAGGCTCTGCCGACGAGTTGGAGGCTATCCGCGCCAACAAGGATAGCAAGGGCCCACAAGCGCCCGACGTGATTGACATCGGCGTTGCGCACACCGAGACGGCTATGAAAGATGGCCTGCTTGCCAAATACAAAGTGGCCGATTGGGCAACCATCCCAGACGATGCCAAGAATCCAGATGGCTACTGGTGGGGTGAGTATTACGGCGTGCTGGTCTTCGAGGTTGTGAAACCCGATATCGAAAACACTCCACAAGACTGGGAAGATCTGCTCAAGCCGGAATACAAGGGCAAGGTCGCCATGGCGGGTGACGTGTTGAAGTCGAACCAGGCTGTTCAGACCGTGTTGGCAGCCGGTCTCTCCCGCGCTGGCGGCGACATCACCAAGGCGGCCGAGGCCGGCTTGCAATTCTGGAAGGAAATGCACGAATCCGGCAACTTCATCCCGGTTATCGCTGATCAAGGTCGCATTGCGCAGCGTGAAACCCTCATCGTTATGGAATGGGACTACCTGGCGTTGGCCAACCGCGATGCCCTTGCTGGCAACCCCGAACTCGAAATCGTGGTGCCAAAAACAGGCGTTCTGGCTGGCCCGTACGCCGGCGGTATCAGCGCGTATGCGCCGCATCCATACGCCGCTCGCCTGTGGTGGGAGTTCGTTATGTCGGACGAAGGCCAGAATCTGTATCTCAAAGGTTATGCCCACCCGATTCGCTTCAATGACATGGCCAAGCGCGGCGTCATTCCACAAGAAATGCTCGACAAACTGCCGCCGGCCGAAGCCTACGAGAAGGCTTTCTTCCCCACCATTCAGCAGTTGACCGAGACGAAGGCCTATATTACCGAAAACTGGCGCAAAGTAGTCTACGGCGAGTAACCCTCTTCAAGCCACGCCCCCAAAGGCTTTTCAGCCTTTGGGGGCTTTTCCCAACGGTCGAAAGGAGTTTGAGCGTGAGCAATGTTGAAACCCTCCCTCCTCCTGCAAAGAGAATCAACTGGAATTGGGTAGGGGTGGCGCCCTTTTTCTTCTTTGCAGTGGTTTTCTTATTCCTTCCCTCACTTTCGATTTTCTATCGGAGTTTCCAGGCCAATGATGGCAGTTTCACATTCGACAACATCATTGCCCTGTTTACCGTGAAAGACATTATCAATGCCTACAAGACCAGCCTACAAATCAGCCTGATTACGGCTGTAGGCGGTGCGATCTTTGGCTTCTTGCTGGCTTATGCTGTGGTATTGGGAGGCTTGCCGCGCGGTATCCGCACATTCATGACCACTTTTTCAGGTGTGGCATCCAACTTCGCCGGCGTTCCGCTGGCCTTTGCCTTCATTGCCACGATGGGCAACGCTGGACTAGTCACACGCTGGATCGAGGGCGTTTTCCATATCAGCACCCGGGAACTGGGCTTTAGTATCTACAACATGTGGGGCTTGAGCATCGTCTATATGTATTTCCAGTTCCCCTTGATGGTCTTGATCATGGCACCGGCCCTGGACGGCCTGCGGCGTGAGTGGCGTGAAGCATGCGAGAACCTGGGCGGCAACGCTTATCATTACTGGCGGTACGTTGCCCTGCCAATTTTGCTCCCTTCTCTGCTGGGGACCATGATTTTACTCTTCGGAAACGCTTTTGGCGCCTACGCTACTGCCTATGCCTTCTCTGGTAGTTTCATCAATTTAGTCACAATTCTCATCGGCGCACAAATTCAAGGCGATGTGCTATACAATCCTGGGCTGGGCAACGCCCTGGCCTTGGGCATGATTGTCATCATGAGCCTGTGCATGCTGGGTTACGCCTGGATGCAAGGACGTGCAGCGAGGTGGACACGATGAAGAAAATCAACATTTGGGCCTGGATCATCCTGATCATTGCGATCATCTATTTCTTCCTGCCACTGGTCGCTACCCTGGAATTCAGCATGAGAATGATAAAAGGCCGCTATACCTTCGAAGCCTATCGGGTAGCGTTTACTGACCCCAAATTCTTCCTCAACTTTGGATACTCGGCGCTGTGGGCGCTCCTGACCATCTTCTTCAGCACCTTGTTGGTGGTGCCAACGGCCTATTGGGTACATTGGAAGTTACCCAAAGCGCGGCCCTTCGTAGAATTCGTCACCTTGATGCCCTTTGTGGTACCGGCAGTCGTGTTGACCTTTGGTCTAATCCGTCTGTATGGGCGGCCGCCAATCTTGCTACTGGGCAGCCCCATCCTGTTGATTGCCGGATATATCGTGCTGTCCCTGCCCTACATGTTCCGCGCTGTAGACACGGGTTTGCGCGCCATCGACGTACGTACCCTGACCGAGGCAGCCCTGAGCCTGGGCGCTGGCTGGGGAACAATACTTACAAAGGTGATCTTCCCCAATTTACGTGTGGCCATCCTGAGTGGCGTCTTCCTGACCTTTGCCATCGTGATGGGCGAATTCACTTTCGCTTCTTTGCTTGCCTGGCCAGCCTTTGGCCCTTACATGGAAGAAATCGGTTCGATGCGCGCTTACACCCCCCAGGCGCTCTCCGTCGTCAGTTTCTTGCTGACATGGGCATCCATTGGCCTGCTGCAATGGATCGGGCGCGGACGCGGGCAAGAACAAGTTGCTGGCGCGCACTAACCTTGTGAGGAGATACTATGGCATTCCTGCAAATCGAAAAAGTAAGTAAGATCTTTGGCTCAGTCGAAGCGGTCAAAGATTTCGATCTCGACATCGAAAAAGGGGAACTGGTCTCCTTCCTGGGACCAAGTGGCTGCGGCAAGACCACCACCCTGCGCATGGTGGCCGGATTCGAAATGCCCACCAACGGTCGCATTATCATGAATGGCCAGGATATTACAGACATGCCCCCCAACAAACGAGACGTCGGCATGGTCTTCCAATCCTATGCCCTCTTTCCGAACATGACCGTAGCAGACAATATCGGATTTGGCCTCAAGGTCATGAAAAAACCGGCCGAAGAAATTCGACAGCGCGTAGATGAAATGCTGGCGCTCATCAATATGCCAGAATACGGCAAACGTTACCCGTATCAACTCTCCGGCGGTCAACAACAGCGGGTGGCCCTGGCGCGTGCGCTGGCGCTGCGCCCCGATGTACTGCTGCTCGACGAGCCACTCTCGGCCCTGGACGCCAAGATTCGTGTCGCCCTGCGCGCCGAGATTCGCGCCATTCAGCGCAAACTGGGCATTACCGCCATCTACGTCACGCACGACCAGGAAGAAGCGCTCTCCCTCTCCGACCGCGTGGTCGTCATGAACGCTGGCCGAATGGAACAGGTTGGCACGCCCTTCGAAATCTACAACTTCCCCAAGACAGCCTTCGTTGCAAACTTCGTCGGCACATTGAATACGGCTACCGTCGAGGTCGCAGATCCGGCCAGCGGCCTGCTGCGCATGGACAACCTGATATTCAAGAGCGCCGAAAACCTGAAAGAAAAGAAAAAGGGTGACAAAGTGCTGATGTCCATCCGCCCCGAGCGCCTCAGTTTTGCCTCCGAGCAAAAGAAAGACAACGTCCTGGATGGCAGCATCGAGAACATCACCTTCCTGGGTTCGGTAGTGCGCATCCAGGTGAAATTGGGCAACTCCGTGTTCTACATGGACACCTTCAACAACCCCTTCCTGGAACTGCCGAAGATCGGCGACAAGACACAAGTGACCTGCTCGAAAGAGGCGGTGTTGGTCCTCAACCATTGATGGGACGCCCCCTGCCTTCTCGAACCAATAAGCAGACAGTCTCCCCCCGCGAGACTGTCTGCTTTATATAACAAGAGTCCACTGCAAAAACGAACCGCAGAGAGCGCAGAGTTTTTCATCAGTTAAATCTCTGCGTACTCTGCGATCTCAGCGGTAAAACAACCTTTTTGCAGTAGAGTCATCACTCGAATACTGCCGGCAAGACAGGTGCCTTGGCTACCGGTCATTGGCAACGAAAGGCATGACGAGGCGGCGTCGAAGCGACGCAAGGAGGCATAATTTTTATGGAAGCCTGGATACCGTTTTTCCAATCCCTGATTTGGCCGGTGTTCCTAGCGGTTTTCCTGATTGCCAACCGCAAATGGGTCAAGGAGGTAGCGGAAGTCATCAAGGAACGTATTCGCAAGGGCAGCGGCTTCAAGACGCCGGTCTTCGAACTGGACAGCGCCGCGCCCAAAATGGAGCCAGAAGGCCACAACCCGCAGGAGTTGATGGAGAAGATCGCCTATGAAGCCAAAGAAGCCCCACTGTCCAACCCGGAGTTATTGCTGGAGGTGGCTAACAACCTGTACCTTGTCCATACCGCCGAACAAACCAGCAGCCGCGACTCTCTGGGGAGGCCGTATTACCTGGTGCGCGTTCAACTGGCAGCGGCAAGCAGCAATTTGCTGGACAATGTAGAGCGGGTCGTCTATCACTTGCATCCCACCTTTGCCAACCCAGAGCGCGAGGTCGCCAGCCGCGCCAACAATTTCGAACTCACCTTGCAGGCCTGGGGGCAGTTCACGCTGCGGGCCGACGTCTACCTGAAAGGCTCTCCTCAGCCCATTCCTCTTACGCGCTACTTGAACTTCTAGCACGACATGAATTTGGGGTGGGATTTCCAACGTTCCGCAGACTGACGAGTAAGGGCAGGCTCTACCGCTATTGCCGATTTGTTCACGGCGAAACAAGCCAACCTGACCGCCTCGCTGGCGCTGAATGCCTCCAGCCCGTGATGGGATTCCAGGCCAACAAGGTGCGCAACCTGCTCGCTACCAGCCGCAAATTTGCCTGGCCTATGCTGAAGCACCTGCATGTCAGCGGCATGACCGTGCGCGTTGGGTAGGTGAGGAAGAAGTAGACATTTCTCCCCCATTTTCTGGGCGAGTGTTCTTTTTTCCGCAAGTCAGAGACCTATCTATTACCCACAAGTAGGGCAAATTGGGAATTTGCCGTAACTGCCTACACATCACAATCAGCGATTCT
>FWWM01005274.1_pt1 | contig 28609 bp, 15 predicted proteins | sample 2228351 | NCBI WGS metagenome assembly FWWM01 (sample SAMEA103939774, study PRJEB20133) | metagenome | reverse complement strand
TTCTATCACACCTCCTGTGAAGTTATGACAGGCCAATCTGCACCTTATCCCCCTGTCCAGTTTTTGGGGAGCACTTCATAGCTCAAAGAATGCTGCCTGATGTTGAATATCATCAGAAGAACGAAATCTTGTTTTAAATGCTTTCCGGTAGTTTTTCGGATAATGAGTAAACCATGTTTCAAGAAGAATACGAATCCGTTCTGATGATTCAGAAGCAGAACGGTTTAAATAATCAAATAAAGGCTCAGAAAAACGCTTTAGACTTCTATCTCTTCTGTATATATTGTCGAAGAGCATCCCGCTTAATTATGCGATTAAATTATATGATTTATTGCTTGGGCTGGGCAAGCGACCATAAAAAGTATTTAGGATGAGTGGGTTGAGAACCAGACCGCCAGTGCGATTTTCTCAGGGTATTATCTGTTTCTGTGACTGCAGCCAGAATTATCTCAACTAACGCTCTCTCTGACATGAATATAATATCTCGTCTCCACAATTTGGGGTGATAATTTATGAAGGAGAAAATCATCCTTAAGCGGTATTGTCAAGAAGCTTTATTTTACCTTATATTATAAAGGTGATTGCCTTGGAATTGGAGAAGGGTTCCCGGGAAAAATTAAGGTAACGCTCATAAAAGTTGTTTCTCCAAAATATATTATGAAGGGTTTGATAATTGCCGCTGCTGCCCCGAGAAATGGCCTATTATTCGATCCCTGTCAAGTTTGCAAATTCAACCATCTGCTTTTTGGTCCTTCAATTGGCCCTTCCCGGGATAGGCTATATGGCAAAAAAATATCCCGGGGGGTCTAAAACATGAAACAAAGCAAGATACTTGTTATCACAATCTGCTCAAATCAAAAGATACAGGGAGGCGATGATTTTAAAGAAGAAGCACCATCTATATTAAAAATCTTGCCTCCTGATCAGTCCAAGGAGCTGATTAAAAGGCGAAAAGCAGTGCTCGACTTAATACAAAGTGGTTCTTTGGGGCGAGACGGAATCCCGCTCAATCAAATGCAATTTAATTCCAGACTTGCCTGCGGGCCAGAATTTGGTGGGGTAAAAACAAAAGGCACTCTTTACATGCCTGCTTCAGACCGTTATGCAGGAAGTTTTTACACGGCTGTCAAAGCGAAGAAAGATAAATTTTTCTCAGAAACGCCGCATCATATTTTAATTCTTTCGGCTCTTTATGGAATTCTTCTCCCCGAAGAACTCATTCAGGTATATAGCTGTCATATAGAAGATCATCCCTCTTTGCCTTTGATATGGACTGAAGATCAATTCTTAACATCAATGGTATTGGCTTATATCAGACAATTTGAGATAGACACGGTATTTGATTTAACCTCACAAGATGCGTACCGTAAACTATTAAACTGGGGTCGGCTCTCTTCAAAAACCAATGTCCTGCATGTATTTGGAGAACAGTATGCCGGACCGGCATTGCTTTCGACCCTTGGAGAATTGGCCCGGGAATATATTCTCGACAAGACCGAAGAAGAAATCAGGCTTCTGAAGCCCGGTGAGAAAATATTTTTAGAAAGAGATAAGGTAATCCTGACTAAAGAGACCTTCCCCCCTGATGGTTTTCCAAGAGAACAGAAGGAAAATCACTTTGATAAAAATACACTACCAGAGTCAGAGAACCAACAAGAATTAATCGGTGATTTTGCCCTAAAACCCGAAGCCCTATTTATTTTGGACCATCCACGTGACATAAGGGTCTCCTCAAAGGGACATAATACGATTTTCGAAAGGATTGTAGAAAACATTGACGACCTTCCTTCAGAAATAGCGGATATTATAACGAACTTCAGCAGGTGTCCTGACGTTCTTGAGGTCTTTTTCGAAGAAAGATCTATGGCAGGACCAAGCTTAAATAAGTTTCGTTTCAAATTGTTGTCTGCTCAGGAAGGCACGGGCTTTGTTTATGCTAAAGTTGAGGGGAGCGGTCCAGTCTGTCATAGCCAAGATGTTTCGATCCGGGTAACAAAGAATAGAGAAAAAGAAGCTTTTCTTGTTTTACAAAAATTACTTGATGAAATGTAAGGAGAAGGGAACATGACAAATTTTGAAAAGATAATCGATTTTCTTATAAAAAATCATTTATATTCTTTCTGTGACGATTGCCTTTCTAAAAAAATTGGTATTTTCCCTCGCCAGCAGGTAAATTCCATTTGCCAGCACCTCGTTTCCGCTGGAAAGATTAACAGAGAAAAGGAGACATGCTCGATTTGTTCTCGACAGAAGCTTGTGAATCAAATAAAAAAACCCATTCCTGACAATACTAATAAACAAAATATTTTTTCTGAGAGAACGCAGGTTCAAGAAGTTACTAAACCCTGGTACTGGGAAGGCAATATTCAGGAAAAACTAGTCGTCTGGCTTGAAAATGATGGTTACAAAATAATAGACATATCAGATCCGATTAGGCGTTCGCCGGGAGTTGACATAAAAGCACTGGAGCCTAATGGAAAACCCCTTTGGATAAGTGTTAAAGGATATCCAGATACAAAAAGCCCACAGCCACAAGCACGCCATTATTTTGCTGAAGCTATATTTGATATGATTCTGTATAGGGGTAGATCTAATTCGGTTTGTTTGGCAATCGCTCTTCCAGAAGGATTTGCTACATATAAAAATCTTTCTGAGAAGGTTCGGTGGTTCAGGAAAGACATTTTACCTTTTGATGTTTACTGGATTAGCGAAGATGGCCGGGTAAGTAAAGAATAGCATGCATTGTGTAGGCAGGTTTACAGAGGAGTGTAATCATGAGCATTTTTAAGCTTCATGAAGCAATAGTGGACGATTATAGCAACTACATCCAGAGCTTCTTTTCGATTGCAGATGAGCGAATCCAAAAGTTTGTAGAAGAATCTTTAATAAAAAGGCAAGAACTTTGGCCGGATGTTTTGATTCAGCTTAACCCCTCCTATAAGTATGCCGATACTGTTGAACAAATGGTTTTGTCAGGGAAACTGAATAAATTGTGTGGAGATGTTTTCAGAAATAGAAACGGTGCTTCGATAAGGCTATTCCGGCATCAAAAAGAAGCGATAGAAAAAGCACTCAGCCATAAGCACTTTATTATTACGAGCGGAACCGGCTCCGGGAAAACTCTGACCTATCTTATTCCGATTTTTCATCGAGTTGCATCCGAGCCAATGGATGTCCCTCGCGTTAAAGCCCTCATAATTTACCCGATGAATGCCCTGGTCAATTCGCAATATGAGGCACTCCGGACTTTTTCTGAGCAATACAAGAAGCGCATGGGCATTGAATGTCCAGTAAAGTTTGAGAAATATACTGGTCAAGAAGATTTAGATCAAAAGCTTCGGATACAGAAAAACCCGCCTCACATTCTTCTCACCAATTATGTTATGGCAGAGCTCATGCTTGTCCGCCCGGAAGAACACAACTTGGTCGACAAAGCTACTTCCGCACTCGAGTTTCTTGTAGTTGATGAAGTTCACACCTACAGGGGACGCCAGGGCGCCGATGTTGGGCTCCTTATCCGACGTCTAAGGGAACGCTGTGGGAATCCGAATCTCCTCTGCATCGGAACGAGCGCGACTATGGTGGCTGGCAAGGCGACCTCGAAAATAGAAAGACAAAAGGCAGTTTCTCAATTTGCTGAAAAGCTGTTTGGGGTAAAGGTTGAACCCGATAATGTAGTGGAAGAAACTCTGGACAGGGCCACAAGCTCCTCTGTGCGTCCGACTCCAGATAATTTGAAGAAAGCGATTGAAGATAAGCTTCCTTCTAACAGAGATGAGTTTATAAACAACCCCCTGTCTGTCTGGATTGAGGAAACGTATGGAATCGATGTTGAACCTGATGGAAACTTGCGGAGGAAAACTCCTATAAGTTTCAAAGAAGGAGCAAAAAAACTCAGTGAATTGACCGGGCTCGCCGAAACTATTTGCGAAAACCGTCTTCAAGACTTCTTTATGTTAGGAATTCGGCTATCGACAGAGGAAGGCTTTCCAATTTTTGCCTTCAAGCTTCATCAATTTTTCGGCCAGGGTCGAACTGTTTATTCTACTCTTGAGCCTCCATCCAAAAGAGTTCTTAGCCTTGAAGGGCTCTATTACGCTCCTTCACAGGAATCAAACACTGTCCTTTTTCCCCTCCAATTTTGCCGCATCTGTGGACAAGAATACTATGCTGTCCTAAAAAACGATTCCCAGAGCATATTTGTTCCTTTCGAATCCGCCCAAGAAATTTCTCCTGATGAAGAAACAACTGCAGGATATTTGATGCTGGCAGAAGATGATCAATTGAAAGAATGGGATTCTGAGCATCTTCCATATGAATGGTTTGATCGCAATAATAGGATTAAGCGCGACTATAGGAAACATATCCCCCAATTATATTATGTTCTACCCGATGGAAGTTTTTCTTTAGACCCTCTGCCCGACGCTATTCCATTTTGGTTTCAGCCGAAGCCATTTCTACTTTGTCTCAACTGCGGAGAATTCTATACTCGCAGAGATAAGTCGGAATATAAAAAGCTTGTAGGTCTTTCTACAGAGGGACGGAGCACTTCGACGACAGTACTTTCTATATCTGCTCTCGAAAATGCTCCTAAGGGCGGAATTGATGAAGGCGGCAGAAAGATACTTAGTTTCACCGATAACAGGCAGGATGCTTCTCTCCAGGCCGGTCATTTTAACGATTTCATTTTAGTATCCTTACTGAGGGCTGGCATCCTTGCAGCCCTTAAAAAATATAAACGTCTTCAATTTGATACCATCGCCAACCAGGTTGTAGAATGTCTTGGACTTGAACTCTCTGATGTGGCTAAAAACAAGAATTTGCGCCTTGATTCACCGCAAGGCAAAGAAGTGTGGAAGACTTTCCAGAATTTAATCGAGTACCGGATTTATGAAGACCTCCGCCGAGGTTGGCGCGTAGTACAACCGAACCTGGAGCAATGCGGATTGCTCTGCATAGAGTATAGAGGATTAGACGAGCTTTGCCAGGAGGATGCAAATTGGTCAGAGGTAAAGCCATTAAAGCTTCTCCAGCCCGAAAAAAGAAAAGAAATATTGACCACAGTCCTTGATCATTTTCGAAGAAAACTTGCGATTTTTGTTCCATGTTTATCCGAAACATATCAATTACAGCTCAAGAAGCGCGTCGAGCAGCAAATAAATGAGCGCTGGGGATTTGATGAAACAGAAAAATTGAAGCGCGGCACGCGATTCATTCTTCCTGGATATGAAAGAATCTACGACGATGATTTAAGCTTATCCGATAAGACAGTCCTCGGCCGTTACCTCAAGAAGTCAATTGCTATCAATGGAGATTATTCTGCCTTTATCCATGACCTTATGAACGTTCTTAGCTCATTCGGACTGATAAAAAAAGAGAGGGATAACCACATCGAATACGTCCAATTGGATGCATCTTCCATTTTCTGGTGTGAATGTGATCGAGATAGCTGCCCTCCCGACCCCATTTACTCAGGCCGGGTCAAACACCCCCATTATGAAGAGGCTGCCAAGAAGGCTAACCAGTATTTTAGGGAATTTTATTTGAAAGGAGCGCTCTCGCTAAAAAGGATCGAAGGCCAACCCCATACTGCCCAGGTCAAATACGAAGATCGTCAAAAAAGAGAACAGAGGTTTAAAGACGGGGATCTTTCATGCCTTTTCTGCTCTCCAACGATGGAACTGGGCATCGATATTGCAGATCTCCAGCTTCTGCATCTTCGTAATGTCCCCCCAACTCCAGCTAATTATGCCCAGAGAAGCGGTCGAGCTGGCCGCCGTGGAGATCCGGCTCTAATTATGACCTACTGCTCTGCCGGAAGCGGACACGATCAGTATTTTTTCAGGCATCGAGAAGATATGGTTGCTGGAGTGGTTCGTCCTCCCCGAATAGACCTGAGTAATGAAGACCTCGTTCGAGCTCATATCCATGCTATCTGGCTTGCTAAAATCAGCTTAAATCTCACAGACTCAATTTCCACCTTGTTAGAATTAAGCCTTAATGGTTATCCTATTAAAGAGGATATTAAAAATCAGATAAAACTTTCAGAGTCTCGCCTTAATGAATGTCTGGCTGAAGCTGAAAGCATTATCCGGAGTAGTTCCATCGAAGAGTCAAATACTGACTGGTATTCAAGAGATTGGCTTAAAAACGTTCTCATCAGAGCTCCAGAAGAATTTGATGCTGCCCTTAATCGTTGGCGGGAGCTGTATCGAGCCGCTGACCTGCAATGGGAAGAAGCTAACGATAAACTAAGATACCCTATAAGGGACAAGGATGAAAGAAAGAAGGCTGAAGCTCAACGGCGCGAGGCTGAGCATCAAAAGAATCTCCTCTGCAATATCGAGACAACGCGGGAAGAATCCGATTTTTATCCATACCGATATCTGGCAAGCGAGGGATTTCTTCCCGGCTACAATTTCCCCCGGCTTCCAGTCCGAGCTTATATTCCAAGAGAAGACGGTGAATTCATTTCTCGCCCTCGCTTTCTTGCCATCTCCGAATTTGGACCCAGGAATATCATCTATCACGAGGGCGGGAAATATGAGGCCGGTCGGCTAATTATTCCCCCCGGAGGTCTTGACTCTCGTTGCAAAATGGCAAAATTATGCACCAACTGTGGATATTTTCAGGCTAACGAATCAGCTGATTTATGCGAAAACTGCGGCTGCCTTCTTGATGCTTCAACGAGCAGGATCGTTAACCTGCTCGAAATGCCCAATGTTAAGACCTGGAAAAGAGAGCGGATATCATGTGACGAAGAGGAGCGTCGTCGTCTTGGCTACGAGTTGACCTCTCACTTTCGATTTTCGCCCGGCCCCACCGGTCAAAAGCGGACCGACGAAGCCTCCGTGCAAGATGGTTCTTCTTCGCCGCTTCTTCATCTCATTTATGGCCCTGCGGCCGAGTTATTTCGCATTAACCACGGGTGGCGAAATCGAAGAGAAGCTGGCTTTCTAATCAATCTCAAGACAGGAGAGTGGGTTTCCCGCGTCGAAGAGGATGAGCCAGAGCTAACTATGCCGCCGGACCAAATAAGAAGAATCTGTCTTTTTGTCCGAGATTTCCATAATATTTTGCTAATTTATTTGCACCCTGAGATAGGGCAACAGGAAGAAGCTTTTCGGGCCACTCTTCAATATTGTCTACAGCGTGGGATAGAGCAGGTATTTCAAGTGGAAGAATCCGAGATTGCCTCGGAGCGCATCGGTTCAGGTGAAAACCGGGCAATTCTTCTCTATGAAGCCTCGGAAGGCGGAGTTGGAGTGCTCAGGCACTTAATCTCCGAGCGGGACCTAATCGCAGAGATAGCCGCTGTCGCGCTCGAACGCTGCCATTTCAACCTTGATAATTTTGAAGATAATAAGCCGGAATGCTCTCATGCCTGTTATGAATGCCTTCTCTCTTACACTAACCAACGAGATTATCCCCTGCTTAATCGTCATCTTGTCAAAGATTTCCTCCTTAGGCTCTCCAAAAGCTCAACTCAGCCAATAAAAGGGGGCCGCGATTATGAACAGCACTATCGCTGGCTCAAATCTCTTACTGATTCCAGATCCGAATTGGAACGGAGGTTTATCGATCATCTTTATGCTTCCAATCGCCGCCTCCCCGACGATGCCCAAAAGGCCTTAAAGGATTATACTTGCATCCCCGACTTCTTCTATGACCCCAATTGCTGTATATTTTGCGATGGCAATATTCATGATCAACCAGCACAAAAAGAAAGAGACATCGAGATTAGGGCAGCCCTAAAAGATCTTGGCTATAGAGTGGTGGTCATCCGCTATGATCAAGACATCGAAGAACAGGTTAGAAAATACCCAGACATCTTTGGCGGAGGTAAGGAAACCAGATGAGTGACCTTAGTGTGGGCTCCATCGTTAGGTGCCGCAACCGGGAATGGGTTCTTCTCCCGTCCTCTGATGAGAATCTCTATCTTTTGCGTCCGCTTACAGGCAGTGAAAAAGAAATTTGTGGCATTGATAAACGCCTCGCTAACCTTGGCTTCGATCGTGTTGAACCGGCAGCTTTTCCCCTCCCCAAGCCGGAAGATGCCGGAGATTTCATCGGGACAGAACTTCTCCGGAACGCGGCCCGCCTTTCCCTCCGCGAGGGTGCAGGTCCCTTCCGTTCCCTCGGAAAGATTTCTGTCCGGCCGCGCGCCTACCAGTTCGTTCCCCTCCTGATGTCTCTCCGCCTTGACCCTATCCGGCTTTTTATCGCCGATGATGTCGGCATCGGAAAAACGATTGAAGCATTGCTCATAGCCCGCGAACTCCTCGATCGTGGTGAGATTCGACGTTTCTGCGTACTTTGCCCCCCTTATCTATGTGACCAGTGGCAAACAGAGATTCAAGAAAAATTCCACTTGGATGCCGTCGTCATTCGTTCCGGCACGATAAGCCAGCTCGAACGCCAGCTCCCTTCCCAGAATTGGAGCGTTTTTGGCTACTTTCCGTTTACCGTCATCAGCATTGATTACGCTAAATCTGGAATTCATCGGGCAAATTTCTTGGTTAATTGTCCTGAACTTGTTATCGTCGACGAAGCTCATGGAGCCGCCCAACCCTCCGCCCACCTCAGGTCTCAACAGCAACGCCATGAGCTTCTTAAAGCACTCGCTAACGGTCCTAATGCCCAAAATCGCCATATTATCCTTCTTACAGCGACGCCCCATAGCGGCATTGAAGAATCCTTTCTGTCCCTTCTTAGCCTTCTTCATCCAGATTTCTCTCTCCTTAATCTTTCCTCCCTTTCTGACAAGGACCGCGACCAGCTAGCCCGCCATTTCGTCCAGCGCCGTCGTATTGACGTCGAACAGTGGATTGGTGAGGAAACGCATTTCCCGTCCCGCGATTCGCAGGAAGAGACATACGACCTTTCTTCTGCCTACAGAAATTTATTTGACCGCGTCTATGCTTTTAGCTCTGAGCTTGTCCGCTCTGGAGAAGCTCTCACTGGCTGGAAGAGGCGCATCCGTTTCTGGACGGCGCTCGCCCTCCTTCGCTGTGTTATGTCGAGTCCAGCTGCCGCCAATACAGCATTCCATATGCGAGGAAAACGCCTCGGCATCGAGTATGAACCGGAGGATGAGACCTATTCCTCCTATATCTACGAGGGCTCTGATAAGGAGACCGTCGATGTGCAGCCGACTCACATCGTCGAAGAAGGTGAAGAAGAAATGAATGAAGGTGAAAAGCGCCGTCTCCGGGAATTGGCCCGGCTCGCGGAAAGTCTCCAGGGAAGCGCCGATACCAAACTCCAAAAATGCATCGAGATTGTTCGCCGCCTTCTGTCAGACGGTTTCAATCCCATCATATGGTGCCGCTACATCTCCACGAGTGATTATGTTGCCAAGGAGCTCGCCGGGCACCTAGCAGAACACTTTCCCGATCTTCGAGTTATTTCAGTCACCGGCTCGCTTTCCGAGGAGGAGCGACGAGAGAAAGTCAAAGAATTGGCTGCTTTTAATCACCGGGTCCTGGTAGCCACAGACTGCTTAAGCGAGGGAATTAACCTTCAGGAGCATTTCACCGCTGTTGTTCATTATGACCTTCCTTGGAATCCTAACCGTCTCGAGCAGCGAGAAGGCCGAGTTGATAGATTCGGACAGACGGCTAAAACGGTAAAAGCAGTCCTTCTTTATGGCCGTGATAACCCGGTCGATGGCGCTGTTCTGGATGTGCTTCTACGCAAGGCCAAAGAAATTAGGACTTCGCTCGGAATCACAGTCCCCGTGCCCATGGATAGCGAAACTATCATGGAATCAGTCCTCAAAGCCCTCTTTTTTAGGGGTCCCCGGCCTGAACAGCTTCGCCTTTTCGAAGATATGACGGTCACCGATTTCCATTCGAAATGGGATGAGGCCAAAGAACGCGAAAAAATTAATCGCACTCGGTTTGCCCAGCGTGCTATTAAACCGGAAGAAGTTAAAAGGGAGCTTGACGAGGCTGACATGGTTCTTGGTGACCCGACCACCGTCTGTCGATTTGTCATCAACGCATGCCAGCGCTTGGGCGCGGAAGTCATTCCAAAAGGTCCTCAGAAATTCTTGCTTTCGGCCCTCGACCGGCTTCCCGAACCTATCCGCTTAACAATCCCTGACGCAAAGAAACAATGGCTCGTCACCTTCACTTCTCCAGCGCCTGAAAATGCTACTTTTCTGGGTCGAAATCATCCTTTTGTTGCATCTCTTGCCCAATTCTTGTTGGAAGAAGCGTTAATCATGGACGGCTCTGCTCGCGCTCCAAGATGCGGTGTGATTCGAACGACATCTGTAAGTCGCCGGACCTTTCTTATGCTCTTACGCATCAGATTCAATATATCGGAGCCTGATAAAACTCCTCTGCTTGCCGAAGAGGCGATCGTCCTTGGGTTCAGCGGCCTACCACCTCAAACCATAGAATGGATTAGGGAAGACAATATCTTATCCCTTCTTTCTTCTGCTTCACCTCAAAGCAATATAAGTGCAGACGAAAGAAAAGAAGCGCTCGCTGATTTCCTAAGCGCATGGGAAATCATCAAACCTCAACTCAAGCCCAAATTAGATGAGCGAGCGCAAAAGCTTTTGGAGGCCCATCGCCGTGTCCGGGCCGCAGCTCATCTCAAGCGCCGTGATCTTTCTGTTTCTGCTTATTTTCCCCCTGACCTTTTAGGCGTCCTTGTTCTTTTGCCGCTTCCAAGAGGAGTAGTTGAATGAGAGCCGTTTATTCGACGCTAAAGATTGAAGGCGGGTTAATAGGTCATGATATTATTGATAAAATCGCTGCCGGCGAAGAGTGCGGCCAAAGGCCTGCCGATTTCGGGTTTGACTCGCGAAGCCGGCTCAGCGACGAAATAGCCGCCGCCTGGAGCGAGGCCCGCGACCTCTGGCATGTTTTCAACCGCCGTCTTGAAAGACTCCCCGAAGACGACCTCGCCACCACGGTCACTCGAGACCAGTGGATAATTCCACTCTTGACTTCCCTTGGCTATGAATTGATTTATCAGCCACGGGCGGCCGAAATAGATGGCCTCACGTTTTCCATCTCTCATAGGGCGGGGAAAGATGATATGGCCCCTCCTGTTCATATCGTTGGCGCCAGGCAATCTCTTGACCATAAACCGGAATCGGGAAGGCCTCGTCTGGCCCCTCATGCTCTCCTTCAAGAATACCTTAATCGAACAGAACATGTTTGGGGTCTCGTCACCAACGGCAAAGTCCTTCGTATCCTCCGCGATTCCCAGCGGATGAGGAAACAAGCTTTCATCGAATTTGACCTTGAGCAAATGATGGCAGGGGAAAAGTTCGCCGATTTTGCTCTCCTCTATCGTCTACTTCATAGAACTCGTCTTCCCCGAACCATCGCCGATGCTCAGGATTGTTTCCTCGAAAAATATTACCTTTTAACAATCGAACAGGGGGGCCGCGTTCGGGACCGTTTAAGGGATGGCGTTGAAGAGGCGCTGAAAATTTTTGCCAATGGCTTTATAAGAAACCCTCGAAATATCGAGCTCAGGCAAAAAATTTCATCTGGCAAACTAACTCCCCGCGATTTCTACCGCCTTCTTCTCAGGCTCATTTATAGATTTTTATTCCTCATGGTGGCTGAGGAAAGAAACCTTATTACCGATAATCCCATATATGCTGAATACTATAGCATCAATCGTCTCAGGCGCCTGCTTGAGGTCCGTTCCTCTTGGACAGCCCACGATGACCTGTGGCTCGGTCTCAGAACGACCTTCGAGCTTTTCCGCGATGAAAAGTTAGGCCAATATCTGGGCGTTCCACCTTTGAACGGAGATCTGTTCAACGATGCCGAGATGACAGCCCTTGATAATGCCTCCCTCACAAATCGTGAGCTTCTGAGTGGCCTCTGGCATATCGGGATGTATCGAGAGGATGAGCGGTCGCCGTGGCGCCGAATAAATTATGCGGCTCTCGATGTTGAAGAGCTTGGAAGTGTCTATGAGAGCTTACTTGATTTCCATCCCATTTTTATTGAAAGGGACGGCCAGTTAACGTTCGATCTGGTTTACGGCACCGAACGAAAGTCGACAGGTTCTTATTACACGCCCCCTGAGCTGGTGCAAGAATTGATTAAGAGCGCTCTCGGGCCCGTGATGGAAGAGCGTCTCAAGAAGGCTAAATCGAAGGAAGAAAAAGAGGATGCCCTTCTTTCTATCCGGGTCCTCGACCCGGCCTGCGGCTCAGGGCATTTTCTATTAGCTGCCGCCCGCCGACTCGGTAAAGAATTGGCCAAGATAAGGACTGGTGAGGATGAGCCTACTCCGGAATCGTTGCGCCTTGCGGTCCGCGACGTTATCACCCGTTGCATTTATGGCGTCGATAAGAATCTCCTGGCCGTGGACTTATGCAAAGTCGCTCTCTGGATCGAAGGCCATACTAAGGATAAGCCTTTAACCTTTCTGGACCACCGCATCCGCTGCGGTGATTCCCTCGTCGGTGTCGTGGACCTCAGTGTCCTCAAAGATGGCATTCCCGATGAGGCTTTCACCCCCGTCGAAGGCGATGATAAATCAGTGGCTCGGTCATTCAAGAAACGAAATAAAGAAGAGCGCGAAGGGCAAAAAAGCTTGCCCTTCGAAACCTCAAGAGAACTCAAGGACCTTGGAGACCATATGGGAATTCTCTCCCAAGTCCCTGATGATACCCCTGAAAATATCCGGAAGAAATCTGAAGCTTATCAAAAGCTCCATTCTCAGGGGACAAAATGGTGGCGAGACCAGATGGCCTGCAATCTCTGGACGTCCGCTTTCTTTGTCGAATTGACGCCTGAAAACGAAAGAGAAAACCGGATTCCAACGCATGAAATTCTTATGAATTATCTCGAAACCGGCGCAGTTGACGCAAGAACGACGGGATATTCCTGGGTCCTTGCCCAAAAACTCAGTTTTTTCCACTGGCCTTTGGAATTTCCCGAAGTATTTATCCATGGCGGTTTTGACGTTGTCCTAGGCAATCCGCCCTGGGAACGGATTAAGCTTCAAGAGGAGGAGTTTTTCGCAACCCGGGATATTGAGATTGCTCAGGCTCCAAATAAGGCGGCTCGATCAAAGCTTATCAAAGAACTCAAAGAAAAAAACCCCAAATTATGGCATGAATATCAAGATGCTCTCCATGGGGCGGACGCGTTGAGCAAATTCCTCAGGGAGAGCGGCCGATTTCCTCTAACTGCACGGGGAGATATCAATACTTATTCCGTGTTTGCCGAGGCCGCGAGTGCTCTAATTAATCCGAACGGCCGCGCGGGAATTGTTATCCCTACTGGCATTGCCACTGACGACACAAATAAGTATTTCTTTGCTCACCTTATCAAGAAAGAAAAACTGGCCAGCCTCTATGATTTTGAGAACCGAGATGCCCTCTTTCCAGGTGTCCATCGAAGCTACAAATTTTGTCTATTAACAATCAGCAACAAGCCAGTCAAAAAAAGTGATTTTGCCTTTTTCTTGTTGCGTGCTGAGCATCTAAACGACGATCGGCGAAGATTTGCCCTTTCTGCGGAGGACTTCATTCGCCTCAACCCGAATACCCGGACCTGCCCCGTCTTCCGCACTAAGATCGATGCCGAAATCACGAAAAAAATATACGAGCGGGTCCCCGTCCTTATCAACGAACAAACCGGCGAGAATCCATGGGGTGTTAGATTCATGGCCATGTTTCATATGGCCAACGATTCCCATCTTTTCCGAACTAAGGCTCAACTTGAAAGCGAAGGATTTTGTCTCCGGGGCAATCGTTTTGTCAAGGGAGATGAAGTCTGGCTCCCTCTCTACGAAGCCAAGATGATCTGGCAGTACAACCATCGCTTCGGCACGTTTGAAGGCGTCACTTCTCGCTCAAATACTCACCTCCCGACCCCGACTCTCGAACAATACGCCGACCCAAACTTCATCGTCATGCCCTGGTACTGGGTAAAGGAAGCCGAGGTAGAAAATCGCTTAAGTGGTCAGATGAAGATTAATAATAAGTCAGAGAAATTATTTAGATCATGGCTATTAGGTTGGAGAGATGTTACAAATTCAACTAATGAGCGTACTTGTATTATAAGCGCAATTCCAAAAAGTGCTGTTTCGGGGAAATTACCTATTATTCTTTCTGATTTGTCCAGAAATTATTTGGCTTCATGTTTAGTTGCTAATTTGAATAGTATTGTATGCGATTATGCAGTTAGACAAAAAGTTGGAGGTGTTTCACTTAGCATGTTCATAATGAGGCAAATCCCGATCTTGCCTCCAGAAATTTATTATATATATGATTTAATTTACATAATTCCTCGGGCAATCGAGCTCATATATACATCATGGGATATCAAATCAACTGCTGATGATTATTGGAACGATGCTAGTGATGAAATAAAGAAAGCAATTAGTAGACTTTGGGAAGAAAATCGCGCCCAGACTGGTGGCCATTCATGGGACCCTCCAGAATGGGCTGAAATATCTGATGATGGAATTCCGCTTCCACCATTTAAATGGGATGAGAATCGCAGAGCAATTCTTCGTGCTGAGCTTGATGCTTACTATGCCAAATTATATGGCCTCACTCGAGAAGAATTGCTCTATATACTCGACCCTCAAGACATCTACGGCCCCGACTTCCCCGGAGAAACCTTTCGCGTCTTAAAAGATAAAGAGATTCGAGAATTCGGAGAATATAGAACAAAAAGGCTGATTTTAGAAGCCTGGGATATGATTAGGAATGTTATATAATTAGCTTAGAAGGAGGCATTTCTATGAGCTCACCAATGCTTCCCCCCGAATTGATTTCTTTGGTTCACTATGTTGAACTAAATAAAGTGGGATGGTGGGAGAAAGCACTTCAGCAGCTTATATTGGCTGCAATTTGGATATCAGGTAAATGCCTCTCGTCCCAAGAGATTATTGATTATTATCAAAAACAATTCGGTGTCGCCTTAGAACCCTCAAGGGTTAAAGCCCAGTTAGATTTCTTATGTTCCACAAACATGCTAATTTGCGTGCCTGATGAGCGGTATAAGATATCAGAAGCGACTTTAAAAGAGTTCGAAAAAAGACTTAAAGAAGCAGAAAAAATTGAGTCAGAATCGAAGAGAAAATTCTTTGAAATCCTTGCAAAATGCTGTCCATCATTGGATCCAGAGATTACCTGGCAAGAAGTCAATAAGGAACTAATAATTCCGATAATTCAAATCATGGGGGCGCGAACTTATGAGCTTCTCGCAGGCGTTGAACTCGATTTGGATAAGGATATGACTTTTCATGGCTATATTGAGAAATATCCTCCTGAATTTCGTAAATCTATTCAAACTGCAATCACCACCTTCTTAGACCCGAAGGATGCGATCGTCCGGACATACATCTTAAATCACCTAAATTCATTCTTCTTTTTAGAAGCGGGAAATCTAAAGGAAGACACATTAAAAACAATTTCAAGGCTGAGTAGCGTAAAACCAACATTTTTGATTTTTGTAGATACAAACTTTCTGTTTTCGATTCTTGGGCTTCATGAAAATCCCTCAAATGAGGCAGCCCTATTGCTTCAAGAGCTTATAAGGCAGCTCGGGGATAAGATCACAGTGAAATTATATGTGTTGCCAATGACTGTTTCTGAAGCAAAGCGGGTTCTTATGGCCTACAATCGGCAAATGAATCAGCTGAGACTTACGAATAACCTAGCTGAAGCCTCATTAGATGCCAATCTAAAAGGTATCGTCAAAAAATATTTTGAAGAAATCAAAAATAGGGGTATTTCGATTAGTGCGGATCTATATTTTGGTCCATACATAAATAACCTAATTTCTATTTTGAAAACTAAAAATGTGGAATTATTCAATGAAAAAACAGATAAATATAAGACAGATCGGAGAGTTATTGATGATATAGTGACCCAGATGGAATTTGAGAAGACACACCAAAGGCGTTTGGCAAAATCGTATGAACAATGGGAGCATGATATGGTGCTTTGGCATTTCGTACGTGATAAACGGGCTTCGCCATTGGAGTCGCCATTAGACGCAATTTATTGGATTGCCACAGTTGATTTTCGATTTCTTGGATTTGATGCCTACAAAAAAGCCAGACTGCAGGAACCAATTCAAACGTGTCTTCATCCATCCACTCTTATGCAGATGCTGCAGTTCTGGGTGCCAAGAACTGCACAATTTGAAGAAGCCATCCTTAGCAGTTTAAGGCTACCTTTTCTTGTTCAAGAATTTGATCCTAGTTCCGAGCGAGTAACGCTTCGTATCATAGAAACTCTCGGAAGATATGAAAATATCGGGGATTTGTCCAAAGAGACAATAGCCGCAATACTGATGAATGACGCTTTAAGACAAAAGCTAGCGGTCGAATTAGATATAACTAAACAAATCGAATTAATCAGAGAGGCCTTGATAGAGGAGCATAGGAAGATAGAAGGAAAATTGAAGGAAGCGGTCGAAAAATCTGATCGTCTTATAAAAGAAATTGGTCAAAAAGATGAGACGATAAAAGAGATGGAAGAAAAAATAGGCGCTCTCCAAGAGAAATTATCAAATGCACAGCTCCAACTTGAGACGGCACAAAATAAAGAGAGAATACTAGAGAAAAGGATTAATCAGCTCGAAAGGATTGAGAGCGATCGTATCGAGAAACAACAACTGCGGAATGAGATAGCTAAGTTTGCAATATTTTGGATTCTAGTCCCTATAATATTTATTGCTCTATTTGGATTTTTCGTATCGCGGTACTTTTTTATTGATACACGCTATGGATTTTGGGGGCCAGCGATCGGAATCTGTAGCTTATTATTAATCATTTGGGCATGGCAAGTGGATAAAGCGGGGCAAAAACGTACCAGAATAGTAGGTTGGAAGATTTATAACATATTTCATAGATTCAAAAAGTGGCTCTCGAGACTGTTAGGATTGATACTGGCAAGCGTTCTGATAGACGCTCTTGGAGATGCGCTGTGGGGAATAATGAAGAAGATATTTAGTGTATTAAAATAATGTGCGAGATGATGAGGTAAAAAATGGCAATACCTGATTTTCAAACCATAATGCTTCCTTTATTACAGTATTTCGGCGATGAAAAAGAACATCAGCTAAGAGAGACAATTGATGCGATGGCAAGGCAATTTGGATTGACAGACGGGGAGCGAAGAGAGATTTTGCCAAGTGGAAGGCCAGTTTTTGAAAATAGGGTAGGGTGGGCAAGAACATATTTGAAGAAAGCGGGACTTCTTGAGGCGACAAGAAAGGGCTATTATAAAATTACAGAGAGAGGGCTTCAGGTTCTTAAAGAAAGTCCGAAGCGGATTGATGTTAGCTACCTAAAAAGGTTTCCTGAGTTTATCGAATTCCAAATGTTGAGACGAGAAAAGGAAGAATCAAAGGAAGACAAGGATCTAGAAGAAAACTTAACGCCTGAAGAACGTATCGAGTCAGCATACCAGAGTTTAAGGCAAAATCTGGCAGTAGATATTCTGCAGCAGGTTAAAAACTGTTCCCCTGCTTTTTTTGAAAAACTTGTAGTAGACCTTTTAATTAATATGGGATATGGGGGAACCCGGAAAGATGCGGGTGAAGCGATCGGAAGGAGCGGAGATGAAGGAATAGATGGCATAATCAAGGAGGACCGGCTTGGTCTGGATATAGTGTATATTCAAGCCAAAAAATGGGATAATCTAGTTGGCAGGCCCGAAATCCAAAAATTCGCCGGGGCATTAATGGGGCGCAAAGCAAAAAAAGGAATATTCATCACGACCTCATCCTTTACGAAAGACGCGATGGAGTATGCCGAAAAAATAGACAGCAAGATTGTACTTATCGACGGAGAAAAGCTTGCTCAACTTATGATCGACTTCGATATTGGAGTCTCGCCGATTGGCTCTTACGTCATTAAGAAGGTGGATAATGATTATTTTTCGGAAGAATGAGTTTTAAAATAATTTGATTATAAAATGAAAATAATAAGGAGGAATGATTACAATGCAAGAAGAACGAGGTGATCTTTTAAAAAAATTATTCGAAATTCAGAAAGGGCGCTGTTTTATTGGGGATGAAACGATAGATCTTTCTATCACTCCTGTCGAAATCGATCACATTGTACCCCGAGCAAAAGGGGGAAAGGATGAGGAGAATAATTACGCTTTAGTTTGTCAGTATCATAACCGGAATAAGTCAGACTCAGATCTTCGCGTCGCACGCTGCATGGCAAAATATGAGCAAATTAAAGAACAGTATTCGGACAAGGGGCCAAATAGGCCAAACTTAGGTGACTTTTTAAACGAATTTGGTGGTGCTAAAGCACAAATAAAATATAGAATAGAATCAGATACTCTATATTATTCATTCCCTGATGTAAATCCAAAGAGCTACGCTACTCCTATCTTTTCAGATAAACTTTCTGGAATGAGATCAATATTCATTGAGATTCCTATAGAATACTTACATCATGATAGCCGAATTAATCCTAGGGCCGTTGGCTCGAGAATTAGGGGCCTAATTGAGGAGTTCTTGGAAAAACGGCCCCAGTTGCATATTGCCTTGGGTTGGGCGAGTCTTGATGACAAAAATATGAAGGTCCATATTTTTGATGGTCAACACAAGGCTGTTGCGCAAATTCTTTTAGGCGTAAAGGGTTTGTCAGTAAGAGTCTTTTTAGAGCCAGATTTGAATTTATTGCTGGAAGCTAATACAAATGCTGGGACTTTCTTAAGACAAGTTGCTTTTGATAAGGCAACTCAACGCTTCCTGGGAACTCAGATTTATTGGGAAAAAATAGACCAGTATCGAAAGGAAACTAAAAGGGTGGAAGATGATATGGGTTTTTCGGAGCAGGACTTACTTCAATATTTCAAAGGCGAGCATAGAGAGTTGAAACGATACATTATTGATGATGTTCGAATGGCTGCGATGCATCATCAAGAGAATAAGCTAAAGGATTATGTTGAATTTGGTGGCAGGGCATCAGACAAGCCACTTTCTTACATTACTATAGAAAGAACAATATTCTCTATGTTCATCTGCAAAAGGCCCTTGTCGACAAGATTGGATTATAAGTTTGAGTTGGGAGAAAATCCAAGGCAACTCGAAAAAGAACAACTTGTTCGGCTTATGAATATTATCGCCGAGGAAATATATTTGAATAAATATGATTTTGACATAGGAGCAAGTAGGGTTGAGAAGGACCTAAGGAAGGGCAAACAAATACCAGAAGAACATCTAAAGTCAGTTCGGATGTCAAGAGAGGAAATATTTTATAATTGGCTTAGATATGTCCGGGATTTAATAAGAAGGTATTTCTTAATGAGGGGTGAAGTAATCGAAGAAGAAGAATTTTTTCAGAAGAAATTTTCAGAAGACCTCTGGAATATGATTCGAAAATTAATAAGGAACATAGCCTCCTTGCCATTATGGGTAAACAAATCTTTATCGACTAGCGTTTTTGGTGGCAAACAAGATTATGATTATTGGAAGACCATTTTTGAAACCGGGAGAAGCAGGGAAGGCCAGCAAATACTCGCAAAGCCGTTAAATTTGGATGATTTAATCAAGTAACAATGAGATCAGCTAAAGCTGGTTGGTTGTTCAAAACCAAACCGGCTTAATTATTTACTTTATGGAACTAATAATCTATGCCATTAGATGCAAAAATAATAATGATAATGCATTAGAAAGTTCATAAATTGAATGAAAAAACGGGCCGGCGAAATCACTCCTTCTTAATGAGATTAAAGCTAGAGTACAAAATAGTTCGCAAATTGCGCTGAGGAGTGAGCCATCGTAAACTCTCCTTTTACAGAAAACAAACTAAGGAAAGGAGGTATTTCATTACGATGGCTCAAAGAGATTAGAGGGCATCGCTTGAGAAAATGCTATAGGATTTTTACTGCAGGGGATGCGTTGAAGTCTATGTTGAAGTGGCGTGTTGGAGAGCTGATGAGGGTGAGGAAGGCGGGTTAAGTTCCGTTTGCTATGGCGTATAGCAATCGGAGCAAATCAGCGCTGCTTTAGCTAAAGACAGCTTAATGTTCTAACGGCAGGCGTTAGAAGACTTTAATCGCATAATATTCTAAAAATCACCATTAAATTCATCGATAACGGTGATGACATTTATTTTATGAAAAAATATTAATTTTTTTCTAAAATAATTTTTTTTATATAATCTTCCCTCAAGTAAATTTAGAGGGGTAAAATAATGGAAAATATTGAAGAAATTAAAAACAGCTTAAGAGCGATAGTTGATGATTTAAATAAACTAACTTGCAGGTTAATAAAAAGCAGGGGCAATATTATCCAGATAATAAGATCTATAGAAAAATATAAAAAGGATATTGAACAAGATAAAGCCTTGGGTCTCTCCGAAGAGATGAGAAAACAGGAGGAAGAATATCTCCAGAGCTGTAAAAACTATTTAAATGAGACAAAAGATAGATTAAGACTATTAAAAGATATATATACCAGGATAAAGAAATTAAAGAAGCTCATCGAAGAAGAATCGGTATTTGAAGCCTTAGAAAATCTAAATAAAGACAAGAAATTGTTTGAATTATATGGGAAATTGTTATCTGAAAAGAAAGATCAGCTTAATGAGATTAAATCGAATTTAGAAAAGTATTGCGAAGAGATTCTTTTAACATATCCCAATAGACTCTCATCAGCCCTGGAAAAATTTGGACTAAAATTAGATGAATTTGCAAATTATCCGAGACTTTCGATCTGCCAGGGATATATCAAGTTTGAGATTTGGGAACGGAAAAGAAGGGGGGTTTTAAAGGCCTACGATCGTAAAATATCCGAGCTAAAGCTTGATATAGAAAAGGTCGCAGCGGCTATTAATAAAGAAGATAAGCGTCTTTTTCTGGGCGAACGAGACACAAATAAAATATTGGGCGAGCTTTGGGAAGCTTATAAAGTATTGATAAAAAGAGAATCTTCATTATTGGGGTCCAGTATACCAATAAATTCGATAATAAAAGAGATATCCAAAAAAAGAAGCAAATTTAGATTAGATGAATATATCATCGACTTAACACTATTAGTTGAAAAAGGGCCCTATGAAATTGAAGGTTATAAAGTGGATTTCCAGCATACTCGCGACAAAAAAAATGGAATTATATTACAGTGCGATTTGGCGAGAGGATATATTGGATACGTTTTATTCAGGGAGGAGGTCTAATGGATAATAATTATTACTGAAGAATTGTCGAATCATTAAGAAAGGGTGTGCCGCCCAAGAAAGGGGTTAAAGAGTATTCTGTGGGGCATAAAGCATTATTGGACGGCATCAAGAACTATATATTTATTGCATATCTGACACAGGGATTATTCGGTTTGTAAACGGCTCCTGGGGAAGCGGAAAAACCCATTTATTCAGATTATTGGCTGAAATTGCATATAAAGAAGACATAGTTGTCTCCAATGTTGAGTTAAATGCAAATAGTACGGTGTTGAACAAGTTTAATACTATTTTTGCTGAGATTATCAGACTAATCAAATCCCCATTATATTATGAGAAGAACGATGGTGATGAATCTGTTTATTTCCCTTCTATATTAAGGGAATCATACTATTATCATTGTTGCGGCCAGAAAGAAAAACCTGAGACCATCTCTCCCAAAGAGCATGAAACTGCAATTAAAGTCATCATGAATAATAGACTGTTAGATTTAGATTTTAAGAAGATGATCTGTTCCTATTGGAATTATTTAAAGGATCAGAGCTCTGAAAATGCACAGATACAGGATGAGGTCATCCAGTGGTTTTGTGGCGAAGGTTCGATTGGTCAATATAGGAAAAAATATGGGATCAGCAAGATTATAACCAAAGAGAATTCAAAATTAATGCTTCAGTCACTTGTCAATTTTATTAAAAGTTCCGGGTATAAGGGATTGTTGATATTGTTTGATGAGGCTGAACAGTATTAATCAGTAATAAGGAAATCAGAATTGCGTCAAGCTCATAATAATTTATTAGCTCTTATCAATAATATAGAATCATTAAATAATCTGATATTAATTTACGCCACTACGCCAGATTTTTTTATGGACCCACAACATGGCATTCAAAACTATGGAGCCCTCGCAGGAAGAATAGGTCGACCGGACAATAAACAGCCCAGGGCCTTAGATACGATCTGGAACCTCGATGCCGTATCATTCGGAATTAATGATTATATAGAAGCAGCAAAGAGGATTCGGGATATTTTTGCAAAAGCTTATCCTGAATCACAGAGCAAGATGCCGGACGATGAGAAATTAAAGATCAGAGTAGAAGAGATTAGTCAGAAGATTCCTAACAAAATATCAAGCATGAGATTTTGGAGAATATTTGTAAAGGCATTGGTTGAAGATTTTACTGACTATGTTGAGGGATCGGTCAGGAAGGCTGAAGACTTGACAGCAGATGTTATAAAGGCATTAAAAGAGGAACAATTATGAATAAGAGAGAGGCCTTGAGATGCATTGAATCATTAAGAAAAGGGATACCACCAGACAATTATATAAGATTTTTTACAGTAGGCAGAAAGGAAGAAATTGAAGATTTAAAGAAAAGGCTGGGTTCTGAAGAATCGTACACGCTTCTCTTAAAAGCTAAAAATGGATCAGGAAAGACACATTTACTAAAGTTCATTCGAGAAGAGGATTTGCAACAAGACTATACAATAAGTTATGTTGTCGTCGATGCTAATAGCGCTGTCAGATTTAACAGAATGGATCAGATTTTTGCCGCGGTTTGCAGGAATTTGCAAGTACCAGGTATCGAGGAAAAAGGGCTGAGGAGCTTTTTTGATTTTGTTCTGAGTAATTTACCTAAAGATCATATGGTCTCCGAAGCCATCAATAATGATTGGAGCTGGGATTTTGATGAAGTGTTTGATTCTCCTGCTTTGTTAATCGCCCTTCGTGCATGGAATGTTGGAGATGATAAAATAAAAAATTTAATTGAAGATTGGCTTTATAATCCATGGAATTACGTTATGCAAAAGAAAAAACTATATAATGAGTTAATTTATAACCAGAAAGATATTTTCAAGGATATTAGACCCGAAAGCATATTCTATCGTGATCGCATCTTCATTTTTTATGGAAACGGATATGACCAAAGCTGGGCTGCTCTTCGAGATTTGCATATGCTTGCTTTAGCCTCAGGACTGGAAGGATTAATTATCCTGTTTGACGAATTTGAGGATGTAATCAATAACTTGAAAAGAATTGACTATAAAGAGGCTGCTTTTTGGAATTTATTCAGATTTTACCGGGGGAAGGAATTTATCGGTAAAACATTTTTCGCGGTGACGCCAGATTTTTATCAAAAGTGCAAAGAAGCGTTGATGAATAAAAATGGGAACGGATTTGATTTTAATATGTTGAAAACCCTTCCAACTTATGAGATGAGTCCACTGGGAGTTTCGGAAATAGAAGAACTGGCGCTAAAAATACTAGATGTTCACGGATTGGCTTATGACTGGGAGCCGGATTATGTAATGAAAGCAAAACAATTAAAATACATAGTAGAATTATCGGCTTCTCGGCGGACACCAGACAGAGTGCGATATACTATCAAGACTGTGGTTCATCATTTAGATAACCTCTTTGAAGATTATAAAGGCAATGTATCAGGAAGATATTAGGCTTAAAGTTGAAATTGCTTTTTTTGGAAACTTTATTGAGTTAAGGGAGGTCCAAGTAGAGGCGTTTGAGCCAATATTCTCTGGCCAGAATGCCATAATATGTTCCGGAACAGGGTCGGGAAAAACAGAGGCAGCGGTTGCGCCACTCGTGGCCCGATATTATGAAGTATCAATTGATAATGATGACCCCTTTTTGCTTTATGTGACTCCTACCAAAGCTTTAGCAAATGATTTGAAAAAAAGATTAGAGAGACCGCTTGAACTATTATCATTATCCGCAGGAATTAGGCATGGTGATAAGAATGATTTAAAGCTTAAAAAGAAGCCAAATATAATTATTACAACATCTGAATCATTAGATGTCTTGCTATTCAAGGATGATCCAGCCTTAAATCAAATAAAAGCTGTAATCCTAGATGAAATACACTTTTTGTACAACACGCAGAGAGGTTTACAACTAGCCATCTTGTTGAATAGATTAAGAAAAAAGTTAAGACACGACTTTCAATGGGTGGCATTATCAGCAACGATATCAAATGCCGATGATTATATTCAGTTTTTCTTTCCAGATGTTGAAAAATCAAGAATCAAAGTAATTAATAGACCTTCTAATAGGGGCATTGAGGCCTTAGTATGTCCAGTTTCTTCTCCAGATAAATTATTTAATAAGGTGCTTAGGTATCAACCCAGTAAAGTCTTGGGGTTTGTAAACAACAGGAGATTGTGTGAAGAAATTACAGAATCTATGAGGAAGTTTACTGAACTCAGTGAATATATTTTTTGCCATCACTCTTCTTTGTCTCCAAAGATTAGGGTCAAGACCGAACAGGAATTTTCTAAGATGGAGACCTCGTTATGTATCGCAACAAGCACGCTTGAGCTGGGGATTGATATTGGTGATATTGATTTGATTGTTTTGTGGGATGTCCCGCCGGGAATTGAAGCTTTTTTACAAAGACTTGGTAGAGGAAATAGAAGAGAAAATAAAAATAAATTGATATGCGCCATACCAGAAGAGACTAAGAATATATTATTAACCTGTTTAAAGTTTTTATCATTATACAACCTGGCGATAAGAGGGTTATTGCCGAATAAAAGGCCGTATCAATTATATGGAGCTGTTGTTCAGCAAATATTAAGCTTAATTGCTTCTCGAAATGGTAGCTACAGGCAGAAAAGAGACCTCTATGAAATGATAGATTTTCTGGGCTATATAAATGAACAAGCAGCCTATGAGCTTTTAGAGGAATTAGTTGAGAATCAATATTTAAGAAGACATGATTTTTATCTAAGTTATGGAGGAGCGGATAAATTATATGAGCTAGTGGACAGTTTTGATATTTATAGCAACATAGGTAGATGTGGAAATGAGGTTAAGATAAAAAATGGAAAGCTCGAAATAGGAAGAATTCCTTCTGAAAATTTAAAAAAGATACAAGAAGGAGACCAATTTATTTTCGGCGGCAAGATGTGGGAGGCAATTCAAAAGAAAGGCTATACAATAAATGTTAAGCCTGCAGAACATGTTAAAAAGCCTGTTAATATTACTTATTCCGATGAGTATCCACTGAATGAAGCCTATGTAGTCGATTATCTGTGGAGAATAATACATGAAGGAGGGGGGAACAGTATATTTAATATTGGCGATTTAGAGATTCATAGAAGTATTGAAAGCCTGGTAAAGGAAAAAGTTAAGACGTTTTCCCAAATATGTCAGATTGATCGAGTTCCGGTGATTAAGGATAACGGCAGATACATATATTTTACCTTTGCGGGGGAGCTTATAAACAGTTTGCTTTCATATTCATTTAATGGAGGGAAAATAGAGGCAGATGAAATATCGTTTATTACAAATAACAAATTTGATTGGGAGAAAATAGAAGGTCTGATCGATCAAAACGAAGGTTTTATATTTAATCTGTTAAAAGCAAGGACACAAAAAAACATCTACCAGGAATTGTTGCCCGAAAGGTTAAGAAAGAAAGAGCTCTTAGAATATTGGAGAAAAGATGAATCGCTATTATCAATAAGAAAAAGACTGAGTGAATCCAACTTGGTCTTTATTGAAAGAGAAGATGATAGAAAAGCGCTTCTTGAATTGAGCACTCTGCAATAGGTGTAATAATCCGGTCTTTGCATTTAAAGTTTATATTATTTTGTTTTGACATTTTGTTTTTTTAATCAATAAAAAGTTGCCCAAATCAAAGACTCTGACCTCCTCAAAATCGTGCTCTTCTTCTTTCTCTTTAATTAAGTTCGAGATATATTGATCAATATTTTCGTCAAAGTATTCAAAGAGATATTGTTCGCAACTATTTTGAATGAGGCTATCTATAGAAATCCATTCTTCATCTTCGAAATCCCAGAACATTTCGTTGAAATTATAGCAGTATGGCTTTTCAAGCTTGCCAAGCATAAATGTTACTTTTTCAAAAGATATCCCGGATCGCATCAATATTTTGATGAATCTTGCTTCTTCCACTTCTTTTTCATCGAATACTTCAAGTTCTTCTGGGTCAAAGGATAAAAGGTTGAGCTCATGCCATTGCTTTAATATTTTAAGTTCGACTCCTACTTCATTCAAAAATTGCTCTCTGGTCCTTTTAAACAATGAAAATTGGAATAGGCGTGAGGAATGTTCAATCTTATAAAGTTTTTCATCCCATTTCGCCATAATTGCCTTAAACCTCCTCCGGCTGTAATAAATTATAATTAAAAAATCATAATTAAATCAAAAATAAGTTTTCTTCTGAATTATCCGGTTTTATTCAGCTTAGGGACCATTCAGTTCAGGTAAAAAAGTGTGTGCAGGCATGACGAGTTGAAACTTAGATAATGTTAATATATATAGTTTTCTGATTCTATCGGGAATTGAATGATTAGTTGCCGGTGGGGTGCGGGAAATGAGATTTTGTGGGCAAGGATAAAAGGTCTAACACGGAAGAGGAGGTGGTAGAACCATTAGGGGTTATGCTGAATGTATAACTACGTCCTATCCTCCTTAAGCTCTAATAAAAATCAATATTATTATAAACTTGCTATGAGCCAAGGGTTGAGAAAAACGTATTGATTCTTAATCAATTATCATTTATAAAATTTATTTAGAGGGGATATGAAGAAAAATCAAGTTTTTGAGGCGTTTGAGATTCTCCTGGAAGAAATAGAGACAGTTGCCAATGGGTTAAATGATGAAGGGGCGCAGGCTTTTCAGAAGGGTGCCTATGATAGAGCCGAAAAAGCTATTGAAGAGGGCAAGCGTCTGGCTGAATTTCGGGAGAAAGTGAAACTTTTGCAAAAAGAATGGATAAAGCTGGTTTCTTCCCGACAAAGATCGATATTAACAAAAAGCAGGAAAAAGCCAAGGAAAAAGTCTGCAAACACATTGCCGAAAGGTTTGAGAACGCCAGAGGAAGCGTTTCGTGTGCCAATATTAGAATCTTTGGTTGAACTGGGGGGAAGTGCCCCCATGAGCGAAGTGATAAACCTTCTTGAAATAAAAATGAAACGCATATTAAATGACTATGATCGTCAGCCTTTACCTTCTGATCGCCGTTCAATTCGATGGCGAAATACCGCTCAATGGTGCAGGAATACTCTTGTGAGAGAAGGAATGATGAAAAGAGACTCTAAGTTTGGAATATGGGAAATATCGGAGAAAGGAAGGAAATGGCTTCAAGAGAAAAGATAATTAAAATTGATTAATATATGGGAAGTCAAAGGAGAGGTATTTATGAATCTAAATCTTAAGGCTATATATGCTCTGTTTTGAGAAATAGGTATCATTGTGATCATTATAGTCGCCCATGTTGGTATTGAGTAATAAATTCAATTAAAAATGGGGGTGAAATAGATGGTTGAAAAAAGTAAACTTGACCTAAAGAAACTATTCTATATGTTTCCAAGGATAAGCGAAAAGGCGCTGGGAAAACCAAATTTATCCGGCCTCGAAGCAGAATTTAAGGCTCTTGCCAGAGGAGAAGAAGAATTCTCAATCAAACACTTTGAAATATTGAAAGATGTTAACCAAAAGTATTGGAGGTTTCTTTATTGGTGGAGTATACCTGAATTAGATGATAAAGATATAGATAAACTAAAAAAATATTTTAGCTTTCCCAGGCCTGATACAGAAACAATGGTAAAAGAGGTCTGTAAAATATTAAAAAATGTTGAAGTGTGTTCATGCCTTCTCCGGTTTGTAGATCCTGTCAAATATGGAATTTTAAGCCCGCCAGTTGAAAACCTATTAAATATAACGGGAAAAACGAACCCAGAAAAATATCTTAATTATTTAGAGGCCTTAGAAAAATTAAAACATGAATATAATTTTTCTCGAAATGCTGATGTCGATATGGCGCTATGGACACTTTCGCATATACTAAATTCGCCTGAATTGCGTTACTCGGATAAAGAAATTCAAAGTATTGTTGATGCTTATTATGCAAAGCCGAATCTCATAAAACGAATTGCGGCCAGGAATGCGCTTAAGCAGCTTCTTGAGAGAAAAGAAGAAGAATATCTCAATATTGCTGATATGTTTGTTGAAAATGATCATACAATTTCTGCTTTTATTGCCGGTCGTGAAATTGAAAGATGGTTGAGATCTTTTTGCAAAGATCACCGCATCGGAACAAAATGTATAGGCAAAAAAGGAGAGCCTAGAGATTGCACTGTTAATGAAATGTTAAAGAACCTGGGTTTTTTATTGAGCTATGAAAGAGAGAAGAAAATTAGGAAGTGGTATCGAATTCGAACAGATGTTGTCCATGATAGAAGACTAGTGACAGTTGATGAAGTGGAAAACATGGTTAAAGGGTGCCTGGATATGAAAACATGGAAATAAAAACGGTTGGGTAGCATTTTATTTTTAGTTTGTCATTTATGGTAATCTCAACTTAAGACTTCATGAGTGTAAAGCAAGAGATAATTGAAAGATATGATGGCTATTAAAGTGACTTTCAGGTTTTATGAGGAGTTGAATGATTATTTGCCGGAGGGGTGCAGGAAA
>FWWM01005271.1_pt1 | contig 28630 bp, 23 predicted proteins | sample 2228351 | NCBI WGS metagenome assembly FWWM01 (sample SAMEA103939774, study PRJEB20133) | metagenome | reverse complement strand
CGTTCGATGACATCGGTCCGAACTGGTCTCGAACAAAGAAGCGGCAGCAGCCGATCCAGGCTTTGATCGCCATTCCAATTGCGATCGGCAATTTGAAATTCGTTGCTGGAATGGGGGTATTGAGCCATGCAGACCTGAACCATTATTATCAGAACAACAATGTCCTTTCCCCCTCGATTTTATCGCAGCGACCGCTGCCGACATTGCGGCCGACCGATGACAAGCCCCTACAGGTGGATTGGTTTCAGTCGATTCGATCCCGAGATGGCTGGATCAAGGGCTATGGTTTGGCGCTTGCCAGCGGTGTCGAAAAATATCACCTCTGGTTCGGTGTGAGCGGGATAGTATTAAAAGGAACCAGTGACGACCTGGAGCAGCAGATCGCTCGAGGAAAACTCACGTTCTTTTCCAATGCCTTCCGCATTGATTCGGTGTTCCATCGCACATTAAAGAGCGGTACTTCGGAGTTCAACGGTCACGAATTGACGATCAGCAGCCAGTGGGTTGGTCGTTACGCCACTCTCGGAGTGTCCCTTCGCCCGGCCACAACGATCTCCAGAGCATATCGCCTCACGCTCCAAACCGAATCAGACGCTGGGTTTCAATTTGAGGCAATTGTAGGGAAAGATAAATTAAAGCTTCCATGGCGCGGAGCCATTGGCCTGATGCTTGCTCCCAGAGACAATTTGTCCTTCGGGCTCGAATACGAAGTTCGCCCCTATAAATCGCTTCGCTATATCGCGCCCAGTGGAGAGGAGGCAAAACCATGGCTGCCAGCCTCCCTGGTTCGCGTTGGGGCTGAATATTTTATTACCCCCTGGATGGCGCTTCGGGCCGGAGTTCGCGGTGAGGCTGAAGTGTTCGAGCCTGAAGGAAATCAACTTCCCGGCACGCCCGTAACCTATGAGGTCTATTGTGCGGGCATTGGAATTTTCTTTGATCAATTTCAATTGAACCTGTGCTATGAAAACTCGCTAATGAAATACCAAGATGTGTGGTCCAGTGCGATCAGCAAAAATAGCGAGCGACGTCAGACATGGGCGATGCAGCTATCATACGAGCTGCCGTGGCGAATTGGAGCCTTAAATCCTCAAAGATAAGATGAAAACCATCAGTTCGAAAGCGCGATTGATAGCAAATTCGCGAAGCTGAGATCGAATATCTGGATTTTGGGGAGTTGAGATAATAGCGAAATTGGCTAAAACAAAGTCTCATTGCATTTTTCGATCGAACCAAGGAGGTGGCTCATGAAAAAAATTGTTACACCGAGCGTTGCGATAGCGGCGATACTGCTCCTCATTTCAAGCCTATGGGCGCAAAAAATTGGCGATTATCGAACGCGCGCCAGTGGCGATTGGAACAAGGCGCAGAATTGGGAGAGATTTAACGGTTCAACCTGGTTGGCAACGGGCACCCCGCCGACCGGCGCGGAGACCATCACTGTTCGCTCGGCTGATTCGATTTTCGTCAATGTGCCGGTTGTTATTACCGGGATCCTTGTGAACCAGGGGATCTTGGAGGCTAATTCGATGCTCACCATCGCCAATAATGGTACCTATCAGCATGATCGCGATGGCGGCAGAATTCCAATTGCTACCTGGGATCAAGGTTCAATCATGTTGCTTACTGGGGTGACTTCGACCGCGCCAGGCGATCGGGATCAGGATTATTACCATCTCATCTTCAACACGCCCGGTTTGTCGTCCAACCTGAATATGAACCTGAAAGGCAAGACCATTCGGGGCGATGTGAAAGTGATCAATACCGGATTGGCGCGGTGGTATCTGACAACGGCCCTGGCTACCGACACTTCTATCGTCACGATTATGGGGGATGTAATCGTGGAAAACGGCGCCTTTTCGGTTCACGGTACCAGCAATGCCCAGACCACCTTTGTCGTTCATCATTACGGCAATATTATCGTGACCGGCGGCAATTTCTCCATCAGTCGCGGCTCACAGGCCGGCGGAACGACGACCTGGTATTTATATGAAGGCAATTTTTCAATGGCGAATGCAACCACCCAGAGTTCTACCATCACACCGGGTGGGGCGAGGTTTGTCTTTAAAAAGCCAGGGACACAAATTCTAACGCTTGGGGAAGGAAATACACTGACTGCCCTTCCCATCGAGGTCAGTAGCGGGACGACCCTGGACATGGGCTCCAGCAAGCTTTCGGGCAATGGCATCTTCGTTTTAAATGAAGGTGCAACCTTGATGACTGCGTTGGCGAGTGGCGTGGCCGAAGCGATCGCCGGTATTGCTGCTGAGGTGACGCTCATGGATGGTTCCAGCTACGGTTTCAACGGCACCACCAGTCAGATCACCAGTGATCGAATGCCCGCTATCGTGACAGATTTGATCATCAATAATCCCGCTGGGGTGGTTCTCTCAAAACCTACCACCATCAATGGGATGCTGCGGCTGATGGCCGGGGAGTTCGATAATACGATCCCCTTTACCCTGGGGCCAAATGGCTCCATCTCCTATGAAGGCGGAAGCCTTAAAATCCTAGTCTCTGTCGAAATGGAGCTGATCAGCTTACCCCGGACTTTTTTTGTCGAGCAGAACTACCCAAATCCGTTCAATTCGGCTACGACCATCAGGTTCGGGCTGCCCTTTAGCAGTCATGTGACAGCGAAGGTGTTCGATGTATTGGGACATGAAGTGGCGGTCTTGCTGGACAGCCGACAAGAGGCTGGTATCCATATTTTGCAATTCGATGGTTCGAACCTCAGTGCTGGTATTTACTTTTATCAGATCCAGGCAGGCAATTTTGTTGATGTGAAACGAATGGTGCTCTTAAAGTGAAGTTCCGACCTGAATGGACAGATTAGATTGAGGCAATTGAGTAGATCGTTTCAAAACTAACATTGCAATATATAATGTCGTTGCGAGGAGCGAAGCGTCGAAGCAATCCTTTGTGCCTAAGGAATTATGAATTTCCTCGTTTCGCTCGAGATGACAGGTTTCGCTATTTTGAAATGGGCTTTGAAAAATTAACCTAAGGAGGAGGACGTTATGCAAATGATACGAGCAATTTTGATCTTTGCGTGCATTGGAGTTCTCATCGCAGGGACAGGATATCCGCAGGTCCTCGGAGATTATCGTTCTGCCATATCTGGGGACTGGAGCAATGCTGTAACCTGGGAGACATTCGATGGAACAAATTGGGTTCCTGCCAGCAATCCGCCAACTGGGGCCGAAAATATCGTTTTGAAGGGAAAGGATACGGTGCGGGTCGATATCCCCGTTGCGATCACTGGCTCCATTAAGGTGACCGAGACCAGCCTTCTGACGGTGACGGCTGGCGCTTTGACGTTCGAAGATGGGAGCAGCTACGAGCATGCCCGCGATGCTGGAGCATTACCCATTGCCACATGGGGAACCGGCTCGACCTTGCTTTTAACCGGGACGGTGCAGGATGCCCCAGCGAATCGAAATCAGAATTTCTATCATGTCGTCTTCAATACCCCGAATTTGGGACGGAACCGGGATATGGGATGGAATAATATCACGATTGGAGGCGACATCAGAGTCATCAACACTGGGGCGTATCGCTGGCAGATGAGCTCGATCGCTGCTGGGGATACTGCGCGCATTACTATTCTGGGAGATGTGATTATGGATAACGGGCAATTTACCGTGCAGGGAACAAGCAATGCCCTGACCGTTTTTCTTGTGCATCATTATGGCAACCTCATCGTCAACGGGGGGAATTTCTCGATTGCTCGCGGGTCGCAAGGAAATGGTTCTGGCAAGACGCTTTGGTACTTATATGGGGGCGATTTCTCCATGTCCAACGCCACGACCCAGAATTCCAATCCGACGCCGGGAAATGCCAAACTCATCTTTGCCAATCCGGGTGGGGTTCAAAAGCTACAACTTTCTAATGTCACCTATGGTGGTGGGGGCCTGCCGATCCAGGTGGATAGCATGGCGACATTGGATATGGATACCACCGCGGTTGCCGGCAACGGAATTTTTGAACTTTCACCTGGGGCAACCTTGATGAGCGCGCATCCCAGCGGATTGGACGGTAATTTGAAGACCACGGGTGCTATTTCCCTCAGCAAACTGGCAAACTTCACCTTTCATGGCATTGTCGATCAGGTGCCTGGCGCGCTGCTGCCCGACTCGGTGGCCATTCTGACCATATCCAATCCCGTGGGCGTGACCTTTAACGATACGTTATGGAGCGCTGCATTAAAAGTATCGCCTGGTGGGATCATGAAGATCGATCCGTTGGGGAATGTCATGGCCGATTCAGGCGCCATCGCTGGAACGATCATCAATCAAGGGATGATTGGTTCTACGAATCCATTGGTCTTTACAGATGGTTCGGTCTACGAGCATGCTCGCAACGCCGGGAGTATCCCCACGGGGATCTGGCAACCTGGATCGACCACCGTCCTCACTGGGATTACGAGCACTGCGCCCGATAATCGGGGCCAGGACTATTATCATCTCATCCTCAATACGCCGGGGCTTTCTTCGAACCGCGATTTGAATTTGAACGGTCATACCATTGGAGGCGATCTGAAGGTCATCAATACCGGTTCTGCGCGCTGGCAACTGGTCGGAGGCTCCTCTGGAACCGTGACGATCATGGGCGACGTCATCGTGGAAGCAGGTCAATTGGCGACGCAGGGCACCAGCAGCGCTACGGATGTCGTTGTCGAGCATTACGGTCATATTCATGTCACGGCCGGGAATTTCTCCATCAGCCGCGGTTCGCAGGGAAGCGGCGCTGGCTCGACGACCTGGTGGTTGAGAAAAGGCGATTTCATAATGTCGAACGCGACCACGCAGAATTCCAACCCAACGCCAGGCAAGGCGAAATTCGTGTTTGCCAATGCCGGTGGCGTCCAAAATCTGAAACTTGAAAATATCACCTACGCTGGTGGTGGGCTGCCCATTCAGGTCGATAGTCTGGTCACATTGAACATGGACACCACCTCCATCGCTGGCAATGGCAGTTTTACCCTATCGGCCGGGGCAACCCTGATGAGCGCTCATCCAGAAGGCGCTGATGGCAATCTGAAAACCACCGGGGTGATCACCCTCAGCAAGGCGTCCAGCTTCATTTTTAATGGTACCGTGGCCCAGTCCGCCGGGTTGCTGTTGCCCGACACTTTAGCCACGTTGACCATCACCAATCCTGCCGGTGTCTCGTTCAGCGATACGCTGCTCTGCCAGGAATTAAGCGTCACCCCTGGAGCGATCATGACCATCGATTCGCTCGGGAGTGTCACAGCAACTACAGGCCTCATCGAAGGAACCGTGGTGAACAAGGGCGCTCTGGATGCTATCACTCCGCTGGTTTTCGGGATGAGTTCTATTTACGAACACGCCCGGAATGGCGGCAGTATTCCCACCGGCGTCTGGAATGAAGGCTCTACTTTATTGTTGACCGGGATCGTGAATTCAGCACCAGCCAATCGAAACCAAAGCTATTACCATCTCGTGTTCAATACGCCCAAGATGACATCCAACCTTGACATGGCATTAAACGGCGTCACGATTGGTGGGGATATTCGGGTCGAGAACACTGGGCTGGCCCGCTGGCGATTGACCTCAGCCCTGGCCGGGGACAGTTCCATTGTCACCATCATGGGCGATGTCATTGTCCAGAACGGTTCTTTTGAAACCCAGGGCACGAGCAATGCCTTGACGGTTTTCAAGGTCCATCACTACGGCAATGTGATTGTGACCGGAGGAAATTTTTCAGTGGCCCGTGGCTCCCAGGGCAATGGCTCTGGATCGACGCGTTGGTATCTGCATCAGGGGGATTTCATGATGTCCAATGCCACGACCCAGAATTCCAATCCGACTAACGCGCGGTTTGTATTTGACCGTCAAGATAGTGTTCAATATCTAATGCTGAGCCAGATCACCTATGGCGGAGGCGGATTGGCCATCGAAGTGGCAAGCGGCGCAACGCTGGATTTTGGGCTGAGCGAGTTGGCGGGCAATGGCCAATTTATCTTAAATGAAAATGCGACCCTGGTCACAGCGCATGAGGGTGGCGTCGCTGGCGCAATTCAATCCACTGGAACCCTCTCCTTCGACGAGGGGGCAAATTATATGTTCAATGGCACAACGCCACAAGTGACCAGCACCCTGATGCCCAAAGTCGTCAATGGATTGGCGATCAATAATGAGGCCGGGGTAAAGCTATCGCAAGAGACGACTATCAACGGCGTGCTCAGATTGATGGCCGGTGAGTTCGATAATACCATCCCGTTCACCTTGGGACCGAACGGATCGATTTCATTCGAGGGCGGTCGACTCAAAGTCGGGACCGCGGTTGAAGTTCCCATTGAGACCGCTCCAACAGATTTCGCCCTCATGCAGAACTATCCCAATCCATTCAATCCATCTACGACGATCCGTTATGCCGTTCCTCAGCCGATTCACGTCGAGCTGAAGATCTTCGACATTCGGGGACACGAGGTAGCAGAGCTGGTGAATGGCCGAACCGCGGCGGGCATTCATCAGGTGGTTTGGGACGCTACGAACATGCCGAGCGGGGTGTATTTCTGTAAGATCATCGCTGGCGAATTTAAGTCAGTTCGCAAGCTCATTTTGATGAAGTAAGCGGTTCGTGAACAGATGCGCGTTGCCGGCCGCTTCATTCAGCGGCCGGCATTTTATTATTTGCATGGAGAGGAAAGGCAGGCAGCAGTGAAAAAAGCGATTTGGGTGCTATTGTTTCAGGTTGTTTGTATCAATATTTTGCTCGCGCAAAGGTATGTTTCCCCTGATGGCGACGATGCCAATCCCGGTACTTTCGATCAGCCGTATGGAACGTTCGCGAAAGCGATCTCTGTGGTGATGCCGGGGGATACCATTTACGTTCGCGGTGGAACCTACATGCTCACCAGCACCATTACGATCAGCCCGGCGAAAAGTGGCACCGCAGAGAGCCCAATTACGATGACCGCATACAAGGACGAAATCCCCCTGTTGGATTTCTCGCAGCAACCGTTTGGAAGCAAAGGGATAAGTCTGCGCGCCAATTGCTGGCATATTATCGGCCTTCAGATCAAAGGCGCCGGGGATAATGGCATGGAGATCAATTTCGGTTCGAATAATGTGATTGAGCGATGTGCTTTCTTCGAAAATCGCGATTCAGGGCTGCAATTGAGCAACGGCGCGGCCAATAATCGCATTATCAATTGCGACTCTTATCACAACGCAGATCCTCCAGATTACGGTGATGCCGATGGCTTTGCACCCAAACTCACGGTCGGCAGCGGCAATTATTTTTACGGTTGCCGATCCTGGGGCAATTGTGATGATGGATGGGATGGCTATTTGCGCGGTGCCACTGATGTGACCACCACGCTGGAAAATTGCTGGACCTGGGGCAATGGGTATTTAAAAGATGGGACCGATCCGGGGCCCCAGGCAAACGGCAATGGTTTCAAAATGGGCGGCGGCGATAACAGCAATAGCGAAGGGTTGATGCACCATCAAATCCTCATTCGATGTGTGGCGTTCAGTAACAAAAATAAAGGATTCGATCAGAATAACAACGTCGGTTCAATGACTCTGCTCAATTGCACCGGCTACAATAGCAAGGCAGCTAATTACCGAATCCAGCGGTCGTTGAATCCTGGGCAAAGCCTCACGATCAAAAATTGTGTTTCGTTTCAAGGGTTGGTCCAATTGGGAAGTTTCGCCATGCAAGAGGCCAATAGCTGGTTGCCGCCTTTTCTTGTAACGGCGGAGGATTTTTTAAGTCTCGATGCCGATTTAGCCGCAGCAGCGCGGAAGCCAGATGGCAGTTTGCCAGATATCGATTTTTTGCATCTGGCGGTTGGGAGCGATCTCATCGATGCCGGCGTGGATGTGGGCCTGCCGTTCAATGGGAAGGCGCCCGATCTGGGTGCATTTGAGACCGAAACGCCAAGTTTAATTGAAATGGTCAATCCGAATACTCCAGCTCAATTTGAACTGTCCCAGAATTTTCCCAATCCATTCAACTCGACCACAGAGATTCGATTTTCGCTATCGAAATTTAGCCATGTTCAACTCCGGATTTTCAATACTGCAGGACAACTGATCCGGACCATTGCCGATCGGGATTACGAGGCTGGAACTCATACGGTCTTCTGGAATGGCGCGGATGACGCCGGTCAAACCATCGCCTCGGGCGTTTATTTTTATCAATTGCAGATCGGACATCAAACAATCACCCGGAAGCTGATGGTCCTGAGATGAGGTCCAGAATCCTTGATGTTCCATTAAAAAATATCTTGGTCTTAAATGTACACCTGATCAATAAGAATTCACCTTGCATCGCTCCGTACGGACTGTTTCCAGCTATTTGAATGGCATTTACGAAGGTGTCGATGATTAATGATGCGATCGAAAAATTGAGAATGAAAATTGATATTTCAGATCGCCCACGAAAGGCTTCCGATGATCGTTTTCGGGCAGGAATTGCAAAGGTTGCCTGCGCAAGTCTGCGATGGATTCAAGGGGATATTTGATTCAAGCATAACAAGCAGAAATATTGGTGTCATGAATTTGATTCAGCAGTCCGATTGGGATCGGAAGGATGATATGTGATAGCGAACGTGGATTGCCTGTCGATCAAACTCGTGTGCTATAATTTTTGAAAGCCGTCTAACGGATATGGGATGGGAAGTTTTATGGAAGATCATCGATCAAGATTAGCGAGAGCAGCTACTATTGGATTGCTTGTTCTCTCGGTTTTGCTGTTTAATTTTTCCAAGGATTCGCCCCAGGATGATCTGTGGCGTCAGAAAGCGGAGATTCTGCGCCGCATCGATCCCCCATCATTTCCTGCCAGATCTTTTAACCTTACCGCCTATGGTGCAATTGGCGATGGGGAGATGGATTGTACCGAAGCGTTTCGGAGCGCAATACAAGCCTGCCACGACGCTGGCGGCGGAAAAGTGATTGTCCCGGCTGGCGTGTGGTCGACCGGGGCCATTCATCTCAAAAGCAATGTCCAACTTCATCTTGAAAAGAACGCAACGATTCGCTTCATCCCCGATCCAAAAAGATATTTGCCGGTGGTTTACACGCGATTTGAAGGCATTGAGTGCATGAATTATTCGCCGTTGGTCTATGCCTTCGAGCAGGAAAATATTGCTATCACTGGGAAAGGGGTGCTGGATGGCGGCGCCAGGGCCAATGTATGGTGGGATTGGAAGGGACCATGGGACGACGCAGAATCGACGCCGACTGGCTGGCAGCCAGGGATGGTGGATCAACGGAAAGACGTGGCTGAGCTTCAGCGGATGGCAGAGGAGAACGTGCCAGTGGAACAGCGGATCTTTGGGGAAGGGTATTACTTGCGCCCCAATTTCATTCAACCCTATCGCTGCAAAAATATCCTGATCCAGGGTATTACCATTAAAAATTCACCGATGTGGGTCATCCATCCTGTGCTGTGTACCAATGTAACGATCAAGGAAGTGACGATCGAAAGTCTAGGGCCGAACAATGACGGCTGCAATCCTGAATCCTGTCGCGATGTATTGATCACGGATTGCCATTTTAATTGTGGCGATGATTGTATCGCCATTAAATCTGGCCGCAATGCAGATGGCCGGCGTATCAATGTCCCCTGCGAAAATATCGTGATTCAACGCTGTCGGATGAAGAACGGCCATGGCGGCGTGACCATTGGGAGTGAGGTTTCTGGGAGTGTCCGGAATATTTTTGCTGAAAATTGTGTGATGGATAGCCCAGAACTTGACCGTGCGGTGCGAATCAAGACCAATTCGCTTCGCGGGGGCGTGATCGAAAATATCTTTGTGAGAAACATTACCGTGGGTCAGGTGAAAGAAGCCGCCATCCATATCGATATGTTTTACGGCAAAGATCTCGGTCAGTATCCTCCAATCATTCGGAACATCCAGGTCGATCGCATGACCTGTCATAACGCACCCTACGCCTACGTGATCAAAGGCGATAAGACTTCCCCTGTTTTGCTGTTGCGCCTGGAAAATTGTCGCATCAATGGGGTGACCAAGGGTTTTGATCAGCACCATGTAAAGGAATTGATCTTGCGCAATGTGTGCATCAATGTCAACAAGCTGTAAGACCACACGCCAATTAATTGGCCAGCTCATCATTTTGTTCAGCCTCGCTTCTCTGTACTCCCTTCATGCGCAGCAGTTAGCTTTCCCAGGTGCCGAAGGATTCGGGCGTTTCACTACCGGGGGACGCGGAGGTCAGGTCATCGAAGTGACCAATCTCAATGACGATGGTCCTGGCAGCCTGCGCGCCGCCATCGAATCGGATCAAGTTCGGACCGTGGTGTTTCGAATTTCAGGAACAATTGAATTGGAATCGGAGCTGATAATCGCGCATGGAAACATCACCATTGCTGGGCAAACGGCTCCGGGTGATGGGATCTGTCTCAAAAATTATCCATTGATCGTTGCCGCCAATAATGTGATCATTCGATTTATTCGCATTCGGCTCGGGGACGAGAAAGGGTTTGAGGGAGATGCAATCAGCGCCATTGGGAACCGAGATCTCATGATCGACCATTGCTCGTTCAGTTGGGGGATCGATGAGGTTGCCTCTTGTTATGATAATGAATATTTCACCATGCAATGGTGTTTGATCAGCGAGAGTTTGCATCATTCATTGCATCACAAAGGGGATCACGGTTATGGGGGCATTTGGGGAGGAAAAGGCGCCTCATTTCATCATAATTTGCTGGCGCATCATACCAGCCGCAACCCGCGATTCAATGGCGGTCGCACCCATGGACAGCCGGAGCTGGAGTTGGTCGATTTTCGCAACAACGTGATCTATAATTGGGGGGCGAATAGCAGCTACGGCGGAGAAGGCGGCTATTACAATTTGATCGCCAACTATTATAAGCCTGGTCCAGCAACCCAAAAGAAGGATCGGATCGTTGAACCCTGGGACAATACCGGGCGATGGTATGTGGCAGATAATTATGTTGTCGGCTCGCCCGCCATCACTCGTGATAATTGGGCCGGTGGGGTTCAAGGCAAATATTGGAACAAGATCCGACTCGATTCGCCAGTCCCAGTCGCACCAGTGATCACTCAGCCGGCTGAGCAAGCGTACGAAATGGTGTTGAAAAACGTCGGTGTTATATTCCCCAGGCGGGATGCGGTGGATTGTCGGATAATCGAAGAAGTGAGGACGGGAACTGCAACCTACGGGGGCATCTGGGGGCCTGGTACTGGGATCATCGATTCTCAACAGCAAGTTGGCGGCTGGCCAGAACTGAAGACCGGTGAGGTCCCGATCGATAGCGATCACGATGGGATGCCAGATGCGTGGGAAATCGCGCATGGCCTTGATCCATACGACCCATCAGATCGAAATGGCGATCTGAATGGCGATGGTTACACCAATCTGGAAGATTATTTGAACCGCATTTTTCGTTGAAATCGGCCCGTCCCATGGAGAACCGTGGGGCAAAAATGTGGAAGGATGCTAAAGCATCCTGTTTTTTATTCAACTGATGCCATCCCTTAGAGCGATGGCATCAGTATAGCATGGTTCACCATGCTTTCACCTCTCAGCCTTTCGGCTTTGGCCACAGGCTCGGCTTGCCGCAAATTACCATGCGACAGGGACGCCGCAATCCAAATTTTTATCTGGGAGAATTATCAGGTTTGCTGCGTAAGAGAATTGGTACAAAAAAGGACGTAAGTTTTTCAGCGGCATGGTGTCTAATCAAAAGGGAGCAATACGAGAAATTTAGCGAGAGGCGCTGGTGCAGGATTACGAGCTGATCGAAAAAATAAGAACTGGCGACATGGCCGCTTTTCATGCGCTGTTCGAGCGATATAAAAAACTGGTCATCAATATCTGCTATCGGTTGGTGAGAAATAGGGATGAAGCAGAGGATTTAACCCAGGATGTGTTTCTCAAAATCTTCACCAGTGCGAAACATTTCAAGCATCGTTCCAGCGTAAAGACATGGATCTACCGCATTGCCATCAATCGCTCGTTGAATCATCTTCGCAAGAAGAAGTATCAGCAATGGCTTTCATTTGACGCCGAGGCAAGTTCAATAGAGCTGCTGGCACTCGAGCTGGTTTCCAGCGATTGCCCGGAAACTGCTTTCGATGTGAAAGAGCAGGAAAAAGCTGTGCTCCAGGCGATTAACCAGCTCCCAACGGACCAGCGGATCGCGGTGATGTTGCAGCGTTATGAGGGGCTATCCTGCCAGGAGATCGCCGCGGTCTTAGACTGCTCGGTTGGCGCGGTTCAAGCGCGCTTGCATCGAGCGAAGAAAAACCTGTACCAGAAGCTGCTGCCATTTTTCAAACAAAGTTGACCATATCGCATAAGTTTTTTATCAAAGCTGTGTCTAAATGAATAGAGGTGAAAGCAATGCAATGTCATCATATTCGAAAGCAACTATTACTGTATCTGGATGATGAACTGCCGACCCCTGATCGGCAGGAAATTGAGAGGCATCTGTCAACGTGCGCGCATTGTGCTGAACATCTGAACGAGCTCCGCAAGATTTGGTGCAACGCTGCGCGGGTTGAAACCATCGAGCCGTCGCCGGGGCTTTGGACCCGACTCCTGTCCCGGCTTTCTGAAGCCAAAGCGGCTGGCTGGAGTTTCGCTGGAGTTCGCGGCTGGGTTGCCGACCATGCTGTGCCGCTGGTTGCGACGGTGCTGTTCGCCATTGGCATGCTGATCGGGGTGTATCTGGGTATGCCACCGCAGACCCGCATCGCCGATAAGCCGGTGGCATCAACATCAGCCGATGCCCGAGCAGATTTCATCAAAACCACTTACCTGGATGCCTTTGATGATCTGCCGGCCAGCACACTTGGTGGCGCTTTCCTGGCGCTGGAAATCAATCAACCTTAAGGAGTGGCGATTATGAAGACAATGTATGGCCTCATTGCCCTGCTGTTGATTATCAATCTGTCGGCGTTGGCGACTTTTGGCTACCATCGGTTCGTTGCTGGCAAAGCTGAGACCATGCCATGCTGCCAATCGGGTGAAGAATATCTCGCTCAGCAGTTGAAATTATCGAGCTCGCAGATCGAACAGATGAGGGCGATCATCGCCTCGTTTCAGGAGCGAACAAGCGGAATCTCCCAGCAACTCTTTCCGAAACGGATGGAACTGGTCGACCAGTTGAAGAGCACGACACCAGATAGCCAGCGGATTCACCAGTTGCTCCAGGAGATCGGTGCCTTACAAACAGCATTACAGGAACAGGTGATCGGCACGGTATTGCGACAGAAGGCCATTCTGACGCCGGAGCAAGAGGCCCGCTTCTTCGAGTTGATCGGGCAACGCTTGATTGACGAATCACGCTGCCCACATTCCAGCGAACTAAATACAATCGGAGATAATTGTAATAACAAACATAATCCATTGAACTAACATTCTAATCAACGGAGGTACATGATCATGAAGAAATGGAATCAAATCCTGACAGTGCTATTGGCGGTCGCTTTTCTAGCGGTATTTACCACGAACCTGATTGCTCAGGATAAGAAGGACATTAAAAAAGAAGTGACTAAAGTTCTAAAGACGGACACGAAGCACGATTGCGCCAAGGCTTACTCGGAAACAAAAGCGAAGCCGGAATGCAAAGATCCCGCTAAATGCGATCATGAAAAGCATGACGGCCAAAAATCCGACTGTTCGGGGGAGTGCCAGAAGAAACATGCTGCGGGCGAATGCAAAGATCATAAGCCTGGCGAATGCTGCAAAGGCGATCAAGTGAAAAAGCAATCAGAAAAGAAGGATCAAAAATAACGCGGTTTGTGAATTAATTCAGATGGAGCAGGAGGTGGCAGTCGTGCCATCTCCTGCTTTTTTATTTATGGATTCCGTAAAGTCCCTCCTCCAACCTGCATCTGCTTCACTGAAGGGCTTCCGCGCGTGAACTGATTTGATTAAAAATGAGATCACGCCTTCTCTCCCAATAATTCAAAAGCGCACGAACGAACCAAGAATTTGGATGTTGTCGATATCTCAGATCTTGCTGAAATGAAGAGAATGGTCGAAGCCATGTGCAGCCATGCGATGCAGAAGATATCGAATCGAAACCATCTTTCTGAATCGCGAAACAGGTGAAATTTCGATTTTCCCTGTAACGCAAGATTGAAGATGGTTATCAAAAACCGTCCTTCGAAAGGCACGAAAATATGCTGGAAGCATCCTTTGCCATTTGAATGTCTGGTCACTTTGTGCATTTCATGGGCCAAGGGTTCTCGTCATGGTTCGTTCGAGAAATCCTGGCTGAACATAAATCGAAGAAATGTTCACAAAAAAATCGCTTGAGATTTTTGTAGAAAGTGACTATATTGTCGCCAAATCATTTGGAAAATGATGCCTCAATCCATAGAATCCAGATGAGAGAATTGAATCGGTTATTCTACCCAAATCATGCGGAGGGAGCAAATGATCAAGAATTCCACGTTGATGACCTTAATCTCTCTTCTTTTTCTGCTGAGTTGCACTTCTGAAATGGATCAAGCCATTAAAAATGAGTATCCGCTGGCGCTGAAAATTGCTGCGAAAAATGAGAGCGGGCTATCCCGAACGGATGAGCCGGTGGTGATGAACGTAGCTGACCTGAAGTCCAGGGCCAGTGATTTCAACCCCAGCGCTTTTGTTATTTTTTGCCAGGGGACTGAGGTTCCCAGCCAGGCAATCGATCGAGATGGCGATGGTCGTATCGATCAGATCGCTACGGTGCTGAATTTCAAGCCAGGGGAGAAGAAAAAGCTAACGGTTCGATATTCGCCACTTGGAGAGAAAATTCGAAATTACCCCAAGCGGACTCAAGCAGAGCTCTCTGTTAAAACAGGTGGAGCGTTCGTCAACCGAAAATATCAGGGCGGGACCTTTCAAAATGTGACGTATTTGAGAGTGCCAGCAGAACATACCGACCATTCGTTTTACATCCGTTATGAGGGACCAGGCTGGGAATCGGATAAAGTGGGCTATCGCTTTTATCTGGATTGGCGCAATGCTGTGGACATTTTCGGCAAGAAAGTGCCGGACATGGTGTTGCAGAAAGTGGGGTTAGATGGATTCGAGTCCTATCATCAGATGTCGGATTGGGGCGCGGACATTTTTAAGGTTGGTGAATCACTGGGGCTGGGCTCCATCGCCAGTTGGCATCAGGGCAAGGCCAACCGGGTTGCGCAGACCGATAGCGTCACCTGTGCAATTGTGGCCAATGGCCCAATTTACTCGCAAATTCGAACCATCTATTATGGCTGGCAGGTGGGTTCGCAGAAGGTCAATCTCACCGCTGATCTTTCGATCTGGGCGGGCTCGCGCCTGACAAAAACAGACCTGAGCATCGATGGCGAGCTGGACAATATCTGCACCGGATTGGCGAAGCATGCTAACACGACGTTTTTCAGCCAGGAACCAGCGCAAACCGACGAATGGGGCTATATTGCGCTCTGGGGAAAACAGAGTCTCGCCAGTGATGAGGACGAACTGGGAATTGCCGTGCTATATCCCAAAGCTCAGATGCTTCAATTGACCGAGGATGACCTCAATCACGTCATTGTTTTGAAGCCTGAAAATGGAAAAGTCAGCTACTATTTTCTGGCAGCCTGGATTCAAGAGCCGAATGGCATCAAAACCAGCCAGGACTTTGTGGACTATCTTAATGTAACGGTGCAGCAAATAAATCAGCCTGTCACGGTTAAATTGACCCGATGAAATTGTTCATCCCGTTTTACATTTAAGGTTCTGTGATATACAAATTGGTGTCATTCGGAGCGAAGCGAGGAGTCCCATGTTTCTTAAAGCACCATGGATTGTTTCGTTGCCTCGCTCCTCACAATGACTCGGTTTTTGCTATTTTAGCGAGTTCTAAAATGATTATCTGAAAGGCGCACCGCGCGCTGTTTGTTGATTTTAGAGGGGCAAATTTTTTCCGCCGCTTATCATTTCTATTCGCCAATTAAAAATTTTAGCTTGCCAATCAGGGTAAATTTGCTATTATCTGAAATGATGAATGGCGGCCGGAAGATCAAATAGATAGAGAAAGTCAAAATTTCGGAATATGGAGTGAGCAGATGGAAATACGCTATTTGGCCGATCCGATTCGGTTTCAGCGGATGACTACAGATGAGATCCGAGCGACATTTTTGGTTGACCGACTTTTCCAGCCTGAGAAGATTTATTTGCTCTATGCCGATGTGGATCGAGCGATTATCGGTTCGGCAGTTCCTGGGAAAAAGGCATTGGCGCTTGAGGTCGCGAAAGAACTGGGGACGGAATATTTTTGTGAGCGTCGCGAGATCGGTGTGCTGAATATTGGCGGAACAGGCGTGATCTCGGTCGATGGAAAGGATTATCAGCTTGGCAATCGGGATGGGCTTTATATCGGCAGCGGTTCAAGGGAGATTCGCTTCAGCAGCAATGATCCCAAAGTTCCCGCTGCTTTTTATTTGTTGAGTTTTCCTGCCCATCAAAGCTATCCCACCCGGTCGGCGAAACTATCTGATGCCGAAGCGGTTCATCTCGGGTCACCTGAAACAGCAAACCAGAGAACGATCTACAAATACATTCATCCTCGTGGTATTCCCAGTTGTCAGGTGGTCATGGGATTCACGGTATTGGCGCAGGGTTCGGTATGGAATACGATGCCTCCGCATACGCATGGCCGTCGCATGGAGGTTTATCTTTATTTCGATATGGCGCCAGATACCCGGGTTTTTCATCTGATGGGCCCAGCCGACGAGACACGACATATCGTCATCGCAGATCGCCAGGCAGTGATTTCCCCGAGTTGGTCGATCCACTCAGGCGTTGGCACCGGGGCCTACACGTTCTGTTGGGGCATGGGCGGTGAGAATCAGACGTTCGAAGATATGGACGCAGTGGGGATTGAGGAGATTCGATGACATCGAATAAAAATTCCTGATCACAAAATCCGAATTCTAAATGAATTTCAATTCTCATGTTCCATCGACACAGGCATACGGTGGGAGAGATTTGGGATTTGATTGTTGAATTTTATTTGGAAATTGTTATTTGGTGCCTGGCATTTTTTGAGGAGAAAATCGAATGATTTTAGACAAATTCACGCTGAATGGAAAGGTCGCGATCGTTACTGGGGCCGCTCGCGGATTGGGGCAGGGCATGGCCTTGGGGCTGGCAGAAGCTGGAGCGGATCTGGTGTTAGTAGATATTCTGGATATGTCGGACACAAAACAGCAAATTGAGCGATTGGGCAGGCGCTGCGAAGCGATCCAAGCCGATCTTTCGAACAAGGAAAGCGTTGATCCAATCATCCAGAGAACGCTGGATGTTTTTGGTTCGCTCGATATCTTAGTCAATTGTGCAGGGATAATCCGACGGGCGCCGCTACTGGAATTCAGCGAGAAAGATTGGGATGATGTGATGAATATCAATATTCGGACCCTATTTTTTCTCAGTCAGGCGGCGGCGCGAATGATGGTGAAGCAGGGCAGAGGTGGCAAGATTATCAACGTGGCCTCGATGTTGTCGTTTCAAGGGGGGATTTTGGTGCCATCCTATACGGCCTCCAAAAGCGCAGTGATGGGCCTGACCCGGCTGATGGCCAATGAGTTGGCACCTCATGGCATCAATGTCAACGCCATCGCGCCGGGGTACATGGCCACGGACAATACAGCGCCGCTACGGGCTGATCCAGTGCGGAGCAAGGCCATATTGGACCGTATCCCTGCTGGCCGATGGGGCGAGCCAGAAGATCTGAAGGGAGTCGTGGTGTTTTTGGCATCGGCAGCCTCAGATTATGTGAATGGCTATACCATTGCCGTTGATGGCGGCTGGTTGGCGCGGTAGTTTGTTCGCTGTGTCCGCCACGCTCCAATGCAATCGGAGGGAAAGAGAGATGATTTATTACCAGCGGGGTGGTGTTTCAGATCGGTTGTCCGATAATGATTTGAGAAATGGGCTCTTTGCTGCGCTCGATCAAATCGGGCCTCGAAGACGCGTGCTGGCGCTGCCCCCGGATTTCACCCGCTTTCATTCTCAGGCAGGACAGCTCACCCGATTTGCCTGGGAGTATTACCAAAACGCTTTGACCGATATTTTACCTGCGATCGGAACTCACCATCCCATGTCCGATGCCGAAATCCAGGCCATGTTTCCCGGGGTGCCGCGACAGTTGTTCCGCGTCCACGATTGGCGGCATGGGTTTGTCACCCTGGGAACGGTGCCGAGAGATTTCATTCAATCGATATCAGAACATCGCGTCGATTATCCCTGGCCGGCACAAGTTGCCAGATTGCTGGCTGAGGGCCAGCATGATTTGATTTTATCGTTCGGCCAGGTGGTCCCCCATGAAGTCGCCGGTATGGCCAGCTTCAATAAGAACATCTTTGTGGGCACTGGCGGCGCTGAGGGGATCAATAAGAGCCATTTCCTTGGCGCCGTTTATGGCATGGAGCGCATTATGGGGCGTCCTCATAATCCCGTGCGGCAAGTGCTGAATTACGCCTCTGATCATTTTGCTCGCCATCTGCCGATTATTTACGTTCTAACCGTCGTGGGCCGTGACCAAAATGGACAACTGGCCGTGCGGGGTCTTTTTATCGGTGATGATCTCGAATGTTTCGAACTGGCCAGTGAATTGTCGTTAAAGGTCAATTTTGAACGATTGGATCAACCGCTGAAAAAGGTCATCGTCTATCTGGAGCCGGGTGAATACAAAAGCACCTGGCTGGGCAATAAGAGCATCTATCGCACGCGCATGGCGATTGCTGATGATGGTGAATTGATCGTTCTGGCGCCTGGAGTCAGGTCGTTTGGCGAAGATCCAGGCATCGATCGATTGATTCGTAAATATGGTTACGCGGGAACGCCACGGGTTCTGGAACTGGTTCAGAACTCCGAAGAGTTGCGACAAAATTTGGGAGTGGCCGCGCATTTAATTCATGGTTCATCTGAAGGCCGATTTTCGGTGACCTATTGTCCTGGAAAATTGAACAGAGAAGAGATCGAGGGTGTTGGTTTCAAATATGCCGATTTGAATGAAATGATGACAAGGTACCATCCTGATGAATTGAAAGATGGCTTCAACACCATGGCCGATGGGGAGGAGGTATTTTTTATTTCCAATCCTGCGATTGGTTTGTGGGCGCATCAGTCTCGTTTTATGAAACATCCCAATTTATAATTCACCGTTCACAATCGTCAATTAAATAATTTGGTCAAAAAGGGTAGATAAAATGGAGGACAGAAAACGGCAAGGTTCGGATGCCATTTCACGCCGAACCTTTCTTAAAACTTCCTCGGCAGCCAGCGCTGGCGTCTTTCTGGCAGGCGTTCCCTTCCTGCAATCTAAAAATTCACCCCCAAAGCAGCGCATCGCCATCGTCGGCGTTGGCTCACGATCTCGAATGTATCAGGATGCGGTTCAAACCCAGTATAAAGATTTTTGCCAATTGGTCGGTTTGTGCGATGCAAATTTGGGGCGGCTGAAATTGGCGCAGCAGCGGTCGGTCAAAAATATCGGGGCAAGCGTGCCAATTTTTGATGCCAAAGATTTCGATAAGATGATCCGCGAAACACAGCCGGATCGGGTGATTGTCACCACGGTGGATGGATTCCATCATCAGTACATCATCCGTGCCATGGAGCTGGGATGCGATGTGATTACTGAGAAACCGATGACCATCGATGCGGAAAAATGTCAGGCGATTATCGATGCCCAGGCCAAAACTGGCAGAAAATGCACGGTGACCTTTAACTATCGTTATTCGCCGCCGCGGACACAAGTCAAGGAACTGCTCATGAGCGGGGTCATCGGAGAAGTGCTATCAGTCGATTTCCATTGGATGCTCAATACTTTTCACGGGGCCGATTATTTTCGTCGCTGGCATAGCCAGAAGCGATTTTCTGGCGGATTAATGGTGCATAAAGCCACGCATCATTTCGATCTGGTAAATTGGTGGCTTTCGGCAGTTCCCGTATCGGTTTACGCCACGGGAAAACGAGAGTTTTACACGCCAGAAATGGCAAAGCGTTTTGGTCTGGATAGCCATCATGAACGCTGCCGCACCTGTCCCGAAAAAGGCAAATGCGGTTTTGAGCTGGATCTGGCAGCGGATAAGGGCCTCAAGGCGTTATACCTGGATAACGAGCATTACGATGGCTATTACCGCGATCGGTGCGTGTTTCGCCCAGATATCGATATCGAAGATACAATGAATGTGCTGGTCAAGTACGACAACAACGTCACGCTCTGCTATTCGCTCAATGCGTTCAATTCCTGGGAAGGCTATTCCATTGTCTTCAATGGGACCAAGGGCCGGCTGGAGCATCGCGTGGAGGAGAGCATCTACATCAGCGGCACGGATGCAGTGCAAGGCGGCCTGAAGCCAGGCGGGACATTCACCCGCGTGATCCCGCTGCGCGGACCAGCTCAGGATTTCGAGCCGTGGGCTGGCCTCGGCGGTCATGGCGGAGGCGACCAGGTGTTGCTGGATGATCTGTTCTTGCCAGAGAAGCCAGCAGACAAATACCTTCGAGCTGCGGATTAGCGAGCTGGCGCTTATTCCATCCTTACTGGGATCGCTGCCAATATCTGTTTCCAAACCGGTCAGCCAGTAGCTATTGCCGATTTGGTACATGATATTGGCTATCCCGATTATCCTGCTATGCCATCGCGCACCGAGTCGCTACCAATGCCGGAGAAAATTTAACACGAATGATTCCCCACAAGCATTTGCTCGTTCCTCCAGCAGTTGAAAATGCTTGTTCGCATTTTCGAGGGGTTAAGATGAACAAATCAGAGTGGGAGTAATTAGTTCTGAATCATGAGAAGAGAGACTTATCGGATGAAAAGATTATTATTGCTGGTGGTATTTTGTTCGGGACTGCTCGGCTGCCATTCTCAAAGCCGGGTCCGCGAGCTCAAATTAGCCCATGTGCTCGATCCAACCCATCCAGTCCATTTGGGCATGGTCTACATGGCGGAACGGGTGTACGAGAAATCGGGTGGGCGCATGCGGGTGGATATCTATCCCAGCGGACAGTTGGGTCAGGAACGGGACCTGATCGAATTGCTTCAAATAGGCAGTCTGGCAATGACCAAGGTATCCACCGCGCCGCTTGAAGCGTTTGTCCCAGAAATGAAGATCTTCGGCTTGCCCTATGTCTTTCGGGATGATGAGCATCGGTGGAAGGTGCTCAATGGTGAAATTGGGAAAAAGCTTCTGCTGGCCGGCGAGAAGTTTTTTCTGCGAGGCATGTGCTATTATGACGCGGGTAGCCGGAGCTTTTACACCAAGAATGTCCCCATTTATTCCCCGGCCGATTTGAAAGGGCTTAAAATTCGCGTGATGAACAGCCCCACTTCGTTCGCAATGGTTCAAGCACTGGGCGGCTCGGCCACTCCGATCCCTTGGGGTGAACTTTATACGGCTTTGCAGCAGGGAGTGGTCGACGGAGCGGAGAATAATCCCCCCAGTTTTTACCTGTCGCGACATTATGAGGTCTGCAAATATTACAGCCTCGATGAGCACACTTCGATCCCAGATATTGTGCTGATGAGCACTGTGGTCTGGCAAAGCCTTTCGCCTCAGGAGCAGCAATGGCTGCAAGAAGCGATCGATGAATCAGTTGAATATCAAAAAAAGCTCTGGCAGGAATCTTCAGACCATGCTTTACAGGAGGTTCAAAAAGCTGGGGTCCAAGTGGTTTATCCGGATAAGCGGCCATTCCAGCAGGCAGTGCAAGAAATGCATGCTTCCTATAAGGGAACGCCAATTTACGATCTCATTCAAGCCATACAAAGCATCCATTGAGAGGGGTACAGTTATGGAAAAATTCACTCGAGCGATCAGCAAAATTTTGGGGGGAGTGCTAACGGTTTTGATGGCCGCTATGGTGATCGATGTGACCTGGCAGGTGACAAGTCGATTTGTACTGAAGAACCCCAGTTCTTATACCGAAGAATTAGCCGGTTTCTTATTGATCTGGATTGGATTGTTGGGTGCGAGCTACGCCTACTATACCAAAGCCCACCTCGGCATTGATGTGTTGATCTATAAGCTGACCGGTTTAAAGAGAAGGTTTGTCGAAATTTTGATTAATTTAATTGTGGCAGCTTTCGCCTTTTTCGTGATGGTCCTTGGTGGCATTCGTTTGGTCAAACTCACTTTTACCTTGGGTCAAATTTCTCCCGCGCTGGGGATCGAAATGGGCTACGTCTATCTGGTAATTCCGCTGGCTGGCTTGCTCATCATTTATTTTGCGATCAATTTCATCATCACCAGCATTAGCAACCGTTCCGGCGCTTCTGTTGGGACATCAATATAACTGTCGAGCAAGTGATTGATACTTCTGCTCGAATGCGGCTCACAATGCAGCAGTAAGATCGATATGAGCAAATCGAGTCTCGCTCCTTCAAGGCCGAATGGCCAGATTTGAATCAATTATTGATGGTGCTGATCGATTCGAAATGGAGTTATGCCCAGAGAGGATCCTCGTATTTAAATAGCACAGAACCTCGCACGGTTTATCGTTTTGAAATAGGGAGCTCAATTCATGGATATTTCGGTGCTCGTTCTCATCATCAGTTTCGTCGGTCTCTTGGCGATCAATGTTCCGATTGCTATCAGCATTGGGATTTCAACTATTCTGACTATGCTGTTTACTATTGCACCTGCACCAGCGGTCACCACTGTTGCGCAGCGGATGGCCACCGGAATCAACAGCTTTGCACTGCTGGCCATTCCATTCTTTATACTCTCCGGGCAATTGATGGGAAGAGGGGGCATTGCCAGAAGATTGATCGATTTCGCTAAAGTGTTGGTCGGGATGCTCCCCGGTGGACTGGCTTATGTAAATGTGCTGGCGTGCATGTTTTTTGGCGCGATCTCGGGCTCGGCGGTGGCGGCCACTTCTGCTATTGGCGGCTTTATGATCCCCACCATGAACAAAGAAGGATACGACAAAAATTTTAATACCGCTGTAACCGTGACCGGCTCGACCACCGGCCTTTTGATCCCGCCCTCCAATGTGCTGATCGTCTATTCGCTCGCCAGCGGCGGCGTTTCTATTGCAGCGCTTTTCATCGCAGGGTACCTGCCAGGCATTATCTTGGGCCTGGGGCTCATTTTGGTGGCTGCAGTCATTTCTTTGGTGCGAAAATATCCAGTTGGTGAAAGGATAGGCGCGGTCGAAGCCGCCAAGAAATTTTTAGATGCCATCCCCAGTCTCTCCCTGATCGTCATTGTCATCGGTGGCATTATCGCAGGATATTTCACGGCAACCGAAGCCAGTGCTGTGGCTGTACTGTATGCTCTGCTCCTTTCTGTGGTCATTTATCGCGAGGTCAAGGTCACAGAACTCCCCCAAATATTACTCAAAACAGTAGAAACAACCGCGATCGTCATGCTGTTGATCGGCACTTCCTCTGCGATGTCATGGATCCTCTCCTACGAGAACATTCCGCAGAACATCAGCGCCTACTTGATCGCTTTGACCAATAGCAAAGTCGTTATCCTGTTGATCATCAACTTAATCCTATTGATTGTCGGAACGTTCATGGATATGACGCCAGCGGTATTGATTTTTACCCCAATCTTCCTGCCAGTAATCATGCAGCTTGGCATATCACCGCTGCACTTCGGCATTATTCTGGTGTTAAACCTCTGCATCGGCCTGTGCACGCCACCAGTCGGTTCGGTATTGTTTGTCGGCTGTGGCATTGGGAATACCAATATTGCCACCATGTCTCGTGCGCTCATCCCATTTTATCTGGCGATGATTCTCGTGTTAATGTTGGTCACCTACATTCCATGGATCAGCCTGGTGCTTCCCAGAGCGTTTGGATATTAGTGGTGATGATTGATAAAAAACGTCTTGCCGGATTGTTGACGATGCAATCTCCCTATCCTCGATAACGAACATTTAATGACTCGAGCAGCAAGCTATTGAAAGGAATATTAAAGACTTCAAAAATTAGGTTTCTATATTCAGCCTGAAATTCTAAAATGAAAATGGCTTTCAATAATGATTTCATGAATACGCCAGGAAACAAGGCGGACAGGCCATACGAAAATCCATCAGAAGCGCTTTCTGTTCTTTGAATTTCGTATCCTTCTGGGTATTTCGTGGACAAGCTGTTTTCATGGTCGATCGTCATGGTTCATTTTGAAAATTTGGGTTCAAATTGAGGCTGATTAACGAAAATAATCCGTGAAAAATATTGAGAGCTCCATTTCTTCTCAAAAATTTTCTCGTGTCAGTTCTGATTCCGTGTCCAAGATCATACTGGTCACGGAAAAGAACTGTCACGCAAAGCTACCTCAAAGTTTAGCCCATTATTTTGGGCAACAATATTAGCATGCTATGATCAATTGATTGCATGAAGGATTGTTGCTTCCATCATTCCATTCCGCTTAGTGCTCTATTTCAAAAATCATCATAGGGCTTGAAAACGGTCTATTATTAAAATTAATCTCTCGCTTTATTGCAGTCATTAATGGGACTCTTAAATAATTCCCTCTGGATGAATGGATTTAAAGAAAGTTTTGGTGATCAAATTATGCTGCCAAAAAAGGAAATAGTATACAGAAATCAATAGGCTCGAATCAAGCCATCTTGTTGGAAAAAGCATTATTAACCTTCGTAACAAACGTGCCCCAGCACTCCCAGAACATTATTACATTATCAGGAGTCATACTCAAATTAAAAATAAGCTAATCATGTTCAGCGCTGGTTGATCATAGATGGTTATTAAGGTGAATAAAGTCCCAAGGGTTTGTTCCATTAAATCGGACTTTTGTCATTAAAGGCTATCGGAAGCAACATCGCGTTAAATGAAATTGATTGATGATCGCTCTAACTATTTAAGCGAAGGAGGAGCCATTTTACAAACCTCCGAGAAATTATGAAATGATGTACTTAGCGTCATGGTGCTCTCATAAACCTGATTAACGCTCATTCAAAAATAAACTTATTCTCAAATCGATTGTAGATGAAAAGGCAGTTTCGTTCACGAAAAAAATCGCTTGATTTTAAAACAGATTTGGTTTATATTCAATTCCCAAAAGCCATTTTCAGGTGTGAAAAAATAGGCACAGAATAAAATATATGCTCTGAACCCAATAGAGAGATAGTGAATGAAGATCAAGCAAGAACTCAAGCATGATATCATTGTATTAGGCGCGGGCCTGGCTGGATTGAGCGCGGCGCTGGAAATTTTGGAGCGGGATGAAAAGGCCGATGTGTCTGTCATTTCCAAGGTCCATCCTGTGCGGTCCCATTCGGGCGCAGCCCAGGGCGGCATCAATGCGGCGCTGCGGTTCGATGATAGCTGGCATTCCCATAAGTATGATACCGTGAAAGGCTCGTGGTTTCTGGCTGACCAGGATGCGGTTCGAATTTTGTGCAGCGAAGCCAAAGAGGTGATCGCTCGCTTCGATAAATACGGTGCCCTGTTCGACCGCAATCCCGATGGCACCATTGCCCAGCGGGCGTTCGGCGGCCAGAGCCGCAATCGCACCTGTTACATCGCCGATAAGACGGGACATAATCTGTTGCATACGCTTTACGAGCAATGCATGCGGCGGCAGGTGAAGTTCTATTGGGAACATTTCGTCACTTCGCTGATCATCGAGGATGGCGAGTTCAAAGGGATCATCGCCTTCGATATGCTGATGGGCGAGTTCTATTTCATCCGAGGCAAGGCGCTGATCATCGCCACGGGCGGGGCTGGCCGAATTTACGGCCAGAGCAGCAATGCCCTGATCAATACTGGCGATGGCGGGGCATTGGCCTATCGGGCGGGCATTCCCATCAAAGATATGGAGTTCTTCCAGATCCATCCCACAGGCTTGCTCAACGGCATTCTGATCACCGAAGGCGCACGTGGCGAAGGCGGCTATCTGATCAACAAAGATGGCGAGCGGTTCATGCAGCGCTATGCGCCCAAATTTATGGAACTGGCGCCCAGGGATTTTGTGGCTCGCTCGATCTATTTCGAGATTCGGGCGGGACGGGGCTTCAACAATGAATACGTCTATCTCGATTTGCGCCATCTGGGCGAAGAGAAGATTAAGACCCGACTCCCGCAGATTCGTGAGATCGCCATCCACTTTGCGGGCGTCGATCCCGTGCACGAGCCAATCCCGATTCGCCCGACGGTTCACTATACGATGGGCGGCATCGATGTCAATATTCAGACCGAAACCATGATTCCAGGAATTTATGCAGCGGGCGAATGCAGTTGCGTTAGCGTCCATGGCGCCAATCGGCTCGGCGGCAACTCGCTGCTGGAGACGGTGGTGTTTGGGCCGATCGCTGGCAGGGAGGCACTGAAATTTTCAAAGAGGAATGATTTATTGAATTATTCAAAGGCATCGATTCAGGCGGAAGAGGATCGTTTGAATGAACTGTTGAATCGAGCCAAAGGAGAACGAGCCGCTGCCATTCGGAAGGACATGGAAAAGACCATGGTCAATAGTTTCGGCATTTTCCGCAATGAACAGTTGATGCAGGAAGGCCTGGCGCAACTCACTGAGTTGAAGCATCGGTACCAGAATGTAATCGTAGAGGACAAAGGTCAGGCATATAATCTGGACTTGATTCGGACGCTGGAGTTGGGCTACATGCTCGATCTGGCTGAGGTGATAGCGGTCGGTGCCATCGCTCGAAAAGAGAGCCGAGGCGCTCACTATCGGGAGGATTACCCGAAGATGGATAATCCCAATTTCTTGAAGCACACCATGGTGCGCCGAGATGAAAAGGGTCAGCCCCAGTTGAGCTACAAGCCTGTGGTGATCGAGGATATTGAGCCGCTGGCGGAGATCAAATACTGACTTTAGATTTTAGAGATTGACATAAACATTTTTTTCCAACGGATAGAAGCAACCCAACGGATGAAATTACAAATGACAAAACATAAATCACAAATAAAGTTCAATCTTGAATTGCCAATGACCAAAAAGTTTGGATTTTAAAATTGAGGTTTGTAATTTATTTGGAATTTGATGGTTGAGATTTGGGATTTTTGTTTATCCGTTGGCTTAAAAAAATCCGTGGCTGTTTTACCATCAGCGGGAAAGTAAATTTTTCCCAGCGAAGGATAAACCAACAACGGATGAAATTACAAATGACAAAACACAAATCACAAATTGATTTCAATTTTAAAAAGGCCATGACCAAACTACTTAGATTTTAAAAATTGGGGATTGAAATTTATTTGGGATTTGATGGTTGAGATTTGGGATTTTTTTTATCCGTTAGGTTGTTTCAATCCGTTGGAGATATTTAGTCCAATATCGAACCTTTGAGAAGTTTGAAATGGTTATAACGCAAGAAAAACTCAACCAGTGTATCGAGCTCGTGAAGGAATACGGTGGAACAAAATTGCTGCTTTTTGGGAGTTTTCTGGAAGACCCTGAAAATGCCAATGATCTGGATTTGGCCTGCGACGGCGTCTGGGGTTGGAAAATATTCGAACTGGGTGCACGGCTTGAAGAATTGATGAGAATGCCAGTGGACCTGATACCCTTGAGTCCACCGACACGGTTTACCAGGTACATTGAGAAGCAAGGCAAAATTATTTATGAAGCTCGAAAATCTAATTGAAGAAATCCAAATAGAATTTGAGTCGCTCGAAATTGTTGTTGATGAGCTTCTAAAATTAAGAGACGAAGTTGGTGATCAAATTCCCAGCATTCGTAATTTGACTGCCGCCAGTGCATTTTTGGCTCAGTTTTATAACGGAATTGAAAACATTCTCAAACGTTTTTGTAGGTTTTTAAATAAGCCTTTACCCAAGGGTGCCGATTGGCATATCAGTCTTTTTCGATCATTTTGCGATCCGCCTGAAGAAGGTTTCCCGATGATTTTCTCGAAAGCACTCGAAGATAGACTCGCCGCATTTAGAAAGTTCAGACATGTAGTACATCATGGTTACGGCTTTAAATTAGATTGGCCAATTTTGAAGCCTGGGATTGATGACGTAAATGATATTTTTAAAGAATTCAGGAGGGCAGTCGGAAATGCTCTTGCAGACTTAAAGGGCTAATGGCAATGAACGAGAAAGAACTTTTTTATAAAGTGTAATCTGCTCAATCTGGAGTTCAATAAATACCTGATGGAGCATCCAGCATTTGCAGCCCGAATTCCAAATGGCGCTCGCATTGTGCTGCTGCCGCTTTATGATACTGAACCATATCAGGAGAATTTGAGACTATCGAAGAAATATCTGGAAACGAATCAACGGGTCGTTTATATCAAAATAGGTGAATTGGCGCCGCCACCAAAAGCCAGAATTTTAAAGCCTATTTTGGAGCAGAAGATCGATTTTTAAATTTTTAATGGTAGGGCCAGTTGATCTAATGCCATTAAGTCTGCCGACCTGATTCATGAAATACATTGAAAAACAAGACAAAATCATTTATGAAAATTAATGATAGTAATTTTTTCCAACAGTCCCTATGTTTAAATGTGCGATAAAAAGAGCTGATTTTGAGTCAAAAAAATGCTATATTCAAAATGACGAGCACCATAATAACGACCATAATCATTCATTTCGTTGAGGGAGGTATTTATGGCCAAGCACCCGTTATTTGATTATACGGGCCAACACATTTACGTTGGCATTGATACTCACAATAGTAACTGGCGAGTCAGTATTTTCA
>FWWM01004368.1_pt1 | contig 28651 bp, 22 predicted proteins | sample 2228351 | NCBI WGS metagenome assembly FWWM01 (sample SAMEA103939774, study PRJEB20133) | metagenome | reverse complement strand
AAACTGCTAGGCTGCGGTGGTTTTGGCTGCTGCTTGCTGCGGTTCGTCCCAACGGACGGAGACGAGCTTGCTTACGCCGGGTTCCTGCATGGTGACGCCGTAGAGCACTGGAGCCATCTCCATGGTGCGGCGGTTGTGGGTGACGATGATGAACTGCGTCTTGTCGCTCATCTCCGCAATCAGCCTGGTGAACCGGCCGATGTTGGCTTCATCGAGCGGCGCGTCCACTTCGTCCAGGATGCAAAACGGCGAGGGCTGGTAACGGAAAATCGCAATCAGCAGGGCGAGCGCCGCCAGGGCCTTTTCCCCGCCCGACAACAGGATCACGTTCTGCAGCCGCTTGCCTGGCGGCTGTGCCACCATGTCAATCCCGCAGTCGCCGGAGCTGTCGGGCTCGGTCAGGCGCATCTCGCCGCTGCCACCGCCAAACAGCGTGGCGAAGGCCTGCGCGAAATTGGCGTTGATGGCGCGGAACGCTTCCTCGAATTTCTGGCGCGAGACTTCGTCGAGTTCCCGGATGGTCTGCTGCGTGTCTTCGATGGACTTGACCAGGTCGTCGCGCTCGCGCGAGAGGAACTGAAAGCGCTGCTCGCACTCATTGTATTCGTCGAGCGCCATCATGTTGATGGGGCCCATGGACTCGGTGCGCGACTTCATCTCGCGGTAGGTCGCCTCTGCCGCCACGAGTGCGTCTCCGGCGAGCAGCGAAACTTCCTGCGCCAGCAAATCTTCCGGGTGCGCGTTCAGCTCTTCCAAGCAGGTGGTGCGCAGGTGTTCGCGGTCGGCGTCGTTGCGCGCACGCTCCACTTCATGCTGGCCTCGCTGCTCGCGCAGGTCGCCCAGTTTCTGCCGCGTCATGCGCAGCGCGTCGTCCACCTGCACGGCCTGGATGCGCGCCTGGTCCCATTCCGCTTCGAGCGCGGCCTTGCGTTCCTCGAGCCGCGCTTTTTCTGCGGCCAGAGACCGCAGCCGCTGCTGCTGTTCTTCCGTGCCCCTGGCGAGCTCGGCCAGCTCCTGTTCGAGCGCCGCGCGCTGTTCGCGGAGCGAGGCTTCGCGCTGGCGCGCCCCGTGGAATTCCGCGGCTAGCTGTTCCCGCTGCCGCTCGGTCCCAAAGAGCCGCTCGGCGACTGCGGCCAGCTCGGCGCGCTGCGCAGCCAGCTCATCCTGATGCGCCCGGATTTGCTGCCGCAGCACGGCCAGGCGTTCGGCGGCCCGTGTGGATTCGGTTTCCGTGGCGGCGCGCAATTCGACGGCCGCGGTTCGCCGCTGCTGCGCCTGTTCGGCGCGCACTCGCGCCGCAGACGCTGCGGCATCGAGCCGGGCCAGTTCCTTGCGGCAGTCTTCGAGCTGCGCGTGCACGCGTCCAAGTTCCGCGCGGACCTGCTGCAGATCGTGCGTGGCCGCGACGAGGTTCTTTTCTGCGTCCAGTTGCTCCGTGGCATAGCCGGCCAGCGCCTGCTCGCATGCGCGCAGCTCGTCACCAATCTGAGCCAGCGAAGCCTGCGCGGCTGCCGTTTCGCGTTCCAGTTCCGTGATGCGCGATTCCAGTGCGCGCAGTTCACGCTTGGTGGCCAGCGGGCCCGCTTCCGAGGCCCGGCCGCCGCTCACGATCCGGCCCTGATAGCAGGTGCCGTCGGGCGTCAGAAACTGACAGCCGGTGTTCTCGCCGGCCAGCCGTTCGGCCACTGGCGCGCTTTCCACCAGGTAGGCCGAGCGCAGCCGCGGCAGAAAATGTTTTGCCGCCTCGCCCAGCGGGTCGCGGAATTGCACCAGACGGTCGAGCCGGGCGACGACGCCGGGCGCTTCCTGCAGCGCGGCAGGAGGATCGGCTTCGCTCAGTTGCAGGTTGTGCAGCGAGTCCACGAAGAAGGTGGCCCGGCCGCCGACTTCGTCACGCAGCAGGGCGATGCCGGCGCGCGCGTGTTCAAAAGTTTCCACAACCACGTATTCCAGCTCTTCGCGCAGGAACTGTTCGACGGCCATTTCGTACTGCTCTTCAACTTCCGCATAGTCGGCCAGCACGCCCACGGCGCGGAAGCCGCGGGTCTCGCCTGCTCCATTGGCACCGAAGAGTTTCTGCACCGCGTCGGCGGAATAGGTGTGCTCGTCGAGGATTTTCTGTAGCGAACACCGCCGCGCGCGCGCCGCAGCCAGCTCTTCGCGGAGCATCTCGTAGCGCTCGCTGGTATCGGCCTGGCGCTGTCGCAGCCCGCCGATGCGGGCCTGCGCTTCGCAGAGGCTTTCGGCCAACTGACGGGCTCGCGCCTCCGCATCGCTCCAGTGCGACTGGGCGGTGCGCTCGCGGTGGTGGCACCGTTCGGCCTCTTCAGCGAGCGCGGCTTCATTCGACTGCAGGCGCGCGCGGGCGTCGGCAAAGTGCGCCAGGACCTGCTCGGCCTGGGAGTATTCACCGTGGAGCCGGGTCAGCTCTTCAGACAGCTCGACGGAGGTGCGGCGGAGCTCCTCGATGTGCGCGGCAGTCGCCTGTTCTTCGTCACTGAGCGCAGCGCCGCGCGCGGTCTGGGCCGCAACGGCGGCTTCCAGCCGGCCGTGCGCTTCCCGCAGCGTGGCCAACGAATGCCTGTGCTGCTGGGTGCGGGCCTCGAGCGCGGCGACCTGCGCGGCGGCACCCTCGGCTTCGGCGGCAAGCTGTTGCGCGCGCGCGGCCAGTTCCGCCGTGCGTTCGCGGTTGAACCCGATGCGGTTCTCAACGCGATCGAGTTCCAGCGAAGTCTGTCCGAGCAGGTTTTGGTTCTGACGGATTTCGCCTTCGAGTTCGTAGCTGCGCGCGTTCAGCCGTTCGTGGTCGGCTTCGAGTTGTCGCAGCGCCGCAGCGAGCTCCGCTTCCTGCTGCGCGATTTCCCGGAGCCGCTGCTCGAGGCGGACAGACTCCGAATCGAGTTCCTGAGCCTTGCTGGCAAGAATCTGGCGCAGCAGCGTGCGCATCTGCTCGCGCAGATCGGCATAGCGGCGCGCCTTCGACGCCTGCCGCTTGAGCGAAGCAAGCTGCTTTTCCACCTCGGCCAGGATGTCGTTGACGCGCGCCAGGTTCAGTTTCGATGACTCGAGCTTGGCTTCTGCCAGGCGCCGTTTTGTTTTGTATTTGGTGACGCCGGCGGCTTCTTCGATGATGGCGCGGCGGTCCATGGGCTTCGAGCTGAGAATCTGCCCGATGCGGCCCTGTTCGATAATGGCGTAGGAATTCGGGCCCAGGCCGAAGCCCATGAAGAGTTCCTGAATGTCACGCAGGCGCGCGACGCGGCCGTTAATCAGATATTCGCTTTGGCCGGAGCGGTACAGCCGCCTGCCGACGACTATCTCGCCGGGCTTCAGCTGCAGGTTGTGCCGCAGCGGGCCTTTGCGCTTGCTGCGATCCGGATCGGAAGAATCCGGCTCGGTGGCGGTCTCCGAAGCAGGCGAGTCAGCGGAGTCACCAGAGTCAGCGAAGGCAGGGGAAGTCCTGGCTCCCGCAGAAGAAGGCAGGTCATCCGCTGGTTCCTCAGGTTCTCCCATAATCTTTTCGGCGGCTTCAACTAGTTCCGGGTCCACCAGGGTCAGCGAAACCTCGGCCAGGCCCAGCGGCGGGCGCTTCTGCGTGCCGTTGAAGATGCAATCGGCCATGCGCTCAGCGCGGAGCGATTTGTGGCTCTGCTCGCCGAGCACCCAACTGATGGCGTCCACGATATTCGATTTGCCGCAGCCGTTCGGCCCCACCACGCAGGTGACGCCGGTGCCGCTGAAGGTGATGGTGGTTCGTTCGCAGAAGGACTTGAACCCCAGCAGGTCAACTTTCCGAAGTTTCAGCAAGGTCGCCCCTTTGGTCTCCCCGGCGCGTCTGTCTCGCAGCCGAGTTCTGCGCGACGGAAGGACGTACAGCCGATTATACGGAGACCGCTCTGTTTTTCACCCGGGGAAGTTGGCTGGCGACAAAAACTTTCCGGAGGGAAGAAACCCGCGATTCACAGACCAATACTTGCGGGCATTTCGAAAACCCATCCGCTGGCGCTTGCGGATGCAGAAAACCTAGCACAGAGTCGGGGAAGCTGTAAAGCCAGCACGTGTGGCTGTGTTGCGTGGGTTAAGGCCGGCGGCTTTGCCAGTTCGCAGGCCGTCGGCTAGAATGGCCCGCCGGTCGCAAGAGAAAGTGCCATGCCGCAGATACTATTCCACAACACGCTGACGGGCCGTCTCGAGCCGTTCGAGCCGCTCCACCCGGGCGAGGTGCGCATCTACACCTGCGGCCCGACGGTCTACGACTACGCGCACATTGGCAACTACCGCACCTTCGTGTTTCAGGACATCCTGCGGCGGTTTTTGCGCCTGCGCGGCTACCGCATCCGACAGGTGATGAATCTGACCGATGTGGACGACCGCATCATCCAGAACGCGGCCGAGCGCGGCATTTCCATCCGCGAGTACACCGAAAAATACACGCAGGCGTTCCTCGAAGATATGCGCGCGCTGAATATCGAGATGCCGGAGCACATGGTGCGGGCGACCGAGCACATCGAAGAGATGGTCGCGCTGATCGAGCGCCTGTCAGAAAGGACCTTCACCTACACGAGCGACGGCTCGGTGTATTACCGCATTGCGAAGTTCGGCGACTACGGCAAGCTCTCCAAAGTTGACCTGAGTGGCATCCGCGACGGGGCCAGCGAACGCGTCGAAGCGGACCGCTATGAAAAGGAGAGCGCGCGCGACTTTGCGCTGTGGAAGGCGCCCAAGCCGGGCGAACATTTCTGGGAGACGCGCATCGGCCCGGGCCGGCCGGGCTGGCACATTGAATGCTCGGCCATGGCCATGAAGTACCTCGGCGAAACCCTCGACATCCATACCGGCGGCGTGGACCTTGTCTTCCCGCACCACGAAAACGAAATTGCACAGTCGGAAGCGGCTACGGGCAAGCCGTTTGTCCGCTACTGGCTGCATGCGGAGCACCTAGTAGTCGAAGGCGAGAAGATGTCGAAATCGCTCGGGAACTTTTTTACCCTGCGCGACCTGCTTGCGCGCGGCCACAAGCCCTCGGCGATTCGCTACCTGCTGGCTTCGGTGCCCTACCGGCGACAGTTTAATTTCACCTTTGGCGGCTTGCAGCAGGCCGCAAGCTCCGTGGAGCGCCTGCGAAACTTTGCCGCGCGGCTCAAGACCGAGAAATTCCCGGCAGGGAGCAACGAGCGCATCCGCGAGCGCGTGCAGCAAGCTGCAATAGCGTTTGAAAATGCCCTGGCTGATGACCTGAACACCGCCGTCGCGCTGGCCGCTGTTTTCGACTTGGTGCGCGACATTAATTCGGCAATCGACCGTGGCGAGCTCCACCAGGGCAACGTGCCGGCGGTGCTTGTGTTCCTGGAGCATTTCGAGTCGGTGTTTGCGGTACTGGCGGATGACGATACTGCGAAAATGCGCGCATTGGGCTTTGCCTTCGAGTCTACTGCAATTAGCGACGCGGAAATCGCAGCGCTTGTCGCCGAGCGGCAGGCTGCCCGCCGCAGGCGTGACTTCCAGCGCGCCGACGAAATCCGCGCGCATCTTGCTGAGCGTGGTATCATCCTGGAAGATACCAGAGATGGCGGTGTCCGTTGGAAACGGAAGTGAAATTCCGGCTCGCCAATTCGCTCCCTAAGCACACCCTGCCTTCGCATGACCGCCCCAATCTTTTCGGCGTAGATTAAGCCGTCCTCTCCTCCGCTGGCCGCAGCGGCCGCAACCGCTTGCGCTCGCAGAGCGGCTGAGCCAAGCGCTTTCTCGAACACTGCTTTCTAGGAGGAGACCATGGCTGAGACGAAACTGCCCCGGCTGAAGACGGAACTTCCTGGCCCGAAGGCTCGGCAGGTGATGAAGCTGGACGATCAGATCATTTCACCCTCGTACACGCGCGCCTATCCGCTGGTGGCTTCGAAGGGCTACGGCGCTATGGTGGAAGACGTGGATGGCAATATCTTTCTGGACTTTGCTGCGGGCATTGCCGTAGTGGCCACCGGCCACTGCCATCCGGAAGTGGTGCAGGCGATTCAGAAGCAGGCCGCTGAGCTCATCCACATCTCCGGCACGGACTTTTATTACACACACATGGTGGATTTCGCGCAGAAACTGGCGGCAGTAACGCCCGGGCCCGAGCCCAAGCGCGTATTTTACACCAATTCCGGCACCGAAGCGGTGGAAGCGGCCATCAAGCTGGCGCGCTATGCCACACGGCGCGACAAGCTGGTCGCTTTCCTGGGCTGCTTCCACGGGCGCACAGTGGGCTCGCTTTCGCTGACCGCCAGCAAGTCCGTGCAGCGGAAAGGATTTGGCCCGCTGCTGCCGGGAGTGATCCACCTGCCGTATCCTTACTGCTACCGCTGCCCGTATAACCTGGAGCCGGAGTCCTGCGGAATCGAATGCGCCACGGTGCTCGAGCGTGAAATCTTCAAGAAACTCGCCGACCCGGAAGACATTGCCGCGGTGTTCGTCGAGCCCATTCAGGGCGAAGGCGGTTATGTGCCCGCGCCACGCGAGTTTTTACAGGAATTGCAGCGCGTCTGCCGCAAGCACGGGATCCTGCTGGTGGCCGACGAGGTCCAGTCGGGCATGGGCCGCACGGGAAAGTGGTGGGCTTCGGAGCATTCGGGCATCGAGCCGGATATTCTGTGCGTGGCAAAGGGAATTGCTTCGGGGATGCCGCTCGGAGCCATCGTCGCCCGGGCTGACTTGATGACCTGGAAGCCCGGCGCGCACGCTTCGACTTTCGGCGGCAACCCGGTGTGCATCGCGGCGGCTATGGCGACATTCGACCTGCTCGAGAAAGACCTGGTCGCCAACGCAGAGAGGGTCGGCGAGCACATCTTCGGCCGGCTGGCCGACTGGCCCAGGAAGCACAAAATGGTCGGCGATGTCCGCGGCAAAGGGCTGATGGTGGGCATCGAACTGGTGCGCGACCAGAAGACGAAAGAGCCGGTGCACGACCTGCGCGACCAGATTCTGAATAGGGCCTTTTCCAAAGGGCTGCTGATCCTCGGCGCGGGTGAAAGCAGCCTGCGCTTCTGCCCACCGCTGGTCGTGGATATCGAGCAGGCCGATTTTGCTGTAGACACGGTGGAGGCCTGTATTGCCGAAGTTGAGCGGAATCTGTAGCCGACCAGTGAGTGCCACACAGGTGACTGGCGGGCAGCGAGTCGGGTATAAACAGCCGTCATGCTGGCCCGCATCATCTTCGCCCTGGTGGATTGGGGCGCGCGCAGGGGCCTGACAGTCGGCGAATCCGCTGACAGCATCGGCGAAACAAAACAGCAGGCGCGCCGCACCGGTATCCGGGGTGAGACCTACGCCTACTGGTATCTCCGGCGGCAGGGCTATGTCCTGGTGGCTCGGAATTACATCGTGCCCGGTCTGAAGGGGGAAATTGACCTGGTCGGCTACGACGGGCCGACCCTGGCATTCATCGAGGTGAAGACCCGGACGGTGGATTCCGAGAACTCGCCCAGGCCCGAGGAAGCCATCACCCCAGACAAGCAGCGTGCGCTCCGGCGCATCGCACAGCGCTATCTGGCCGAACGCAGGCTGCAAAAACTGCCTTGGCGGTTCGACGTGCTGGCTATCGAAAGCCGACCCGGCCGGCGCCCGGAGGTACGACTGCACAAAGGGGCCTTCACATGAGCTGCGCCGCTACTGTCCGGAAGGAACACGAAGGCGCCGGCCGAGTTGCCGGTTTCGCGCGCTTCGGTAAAATAATACCGGGCGCAAATCCGCTGTTGGAACTCTGCTGCTTCAGCTACCGAGCCCGGGAGGAGACTCTCTTTGCCCGAACTTCGCAAAGATCCAATTGTGGGCCGCTGGGTGATTATCGCCACCGACCGCGCCAAACGGCCCAATGATTTTGCCGGCCAGTCGGTGGAGATCCGCGGGACGGGATTCTGCCCGTTCTGCGAAGGAAACGAGTCGAAGACGCCTCCGGAGGTGCTGGCTTACGGCCGCGACAACGGCGCGGGAGCCAATTCGCCGGGCTGGACGGTTCGCGTCGTGCCCAACAAGTTTCCGGCCCTGGGGATCGAAGGCGAACTCGACCGTTCCGGTGAGGGCCTGTTTGACCGCATGAATGGCATCGGCGCGCACGAGGTCATCATCGAGACGACCAATCACCAGCTCACCCTGGCGCAACTGAGCGAGCGTCAGATTGAAGAGGTGTTGTGGGCCTACCGCGATCGCATGCTCGACCTGAAAAACGATAAGCGCTTTCGCTACATCCTGATTTTCAAGAACCACGGGGAAGCGGCCGGCGCTTCGCTCGAGCATACGCATTCGCAGTTGATCGCCCTCCCCATTATTCCCCGCCAAGTGCGGGAGGAAGTTTCCAGCGCGCACCGCTATTTCCAGGACAAGGAACGCTGCATTTTCTGCGACATGGTGCGGCAGGAGCTCGCTGACCGCACCCGCGTCATCGTCGAAAATGATCAATTCGTCGCGCTGGCGCCTTACGCGCCGCGCTTTCCGTTTGAAACGTGGATTCTGCCCAAGCAGCACATGTCGGCATTTGAAAACACGCAAAGCCCCATCTACCACAGCCTGGCCCGCCTGATGAAAGATGTCCTGGTGCGTATGGACCTGGTGCTGCAGCGGCCGCCCTATAACTACATCATTCATACGTCGCCCATCGGCGAAGAATCGAACGAGCACTACCACTGGCACATCGAGTTCATGCCCAAGCTGACCAAGGTGGCCGGCTTTGAATGGGGCAGCGGCTTCTACATCAATCCTACGCCGCCTGAGGATGCGGCGCGATTCCTGCGCGAGGCACAGGTGCCCGCGCCGGTCGCTGACTGAGGTGAAATGCGCAGGGCCAGGCGCCATCCGAGCTCCCTCGGAATCAAATGCTGCGGCCTTTCGAAACATCCTGGTCGAGGTTTGCGTAGTTACCGCTGAAGACGGTTGGTGCTGGCTTTCACCGGCTGTCAGGGAATCTTCCCTCGGCACCCGGCGTTGAGTTTCAGTTTAGTTCATCTTGGAGGTAAGCATGTCGCGGCGCGCAAAAATCGGAATCGGATTGGTCGTGCTGATTCTGGTAATCATCGTGGGCTTCACCTTCCTGGCAGGCCGCCTGCCGACTGATGCCGTCCTGGTGCTGCGCATCAGCGGCGACATCGAAGACCGCAAGCCGCCGGGAATCTTCGGCGACCTCGGAGCGCCCAGCGTGCTGGTGCAGTACCAGTTGCTGGATGCCATCGAAGCCGCCAAGACCGACGACCGCATTAAAGGACTGGCGGTGGATATTCAATCGGTCGGCGCCGGCTGGGCCCGCACGCAGGAACTGCGCCGGCGTCTGCTGGATTTTCGCAGCAGCGGCAAGCCTTCGGTCTGCTTCCTGAACGCCGATTCGCCGGGCAATCAGGCCTACTACCTGGCCACTGCCTGCGAGGAAATCTGGATGGTGCCCACTGCGCCGCTGGGCATCCTGGGGATGATGACGGAATCGCTGTTTTTCCGGGGCACGCTGGACAAACTCGGCGTCTACCCGGACCTGTACCACATCGCTGAATACAAGACTGCGCAAAACCAGTTCGTTGAGAAGAAGTACACGCCGGCCCACCGCGAGATGAGCGAGTCTCTGGTGCGCAGCGTGTTCGAGCAGTACATCACTGAGGTCGCTGAGGCGCGCGGCCTGACCCCGGCCGAATTTCGTGCTCTGGTCGAGCAGGGCCCCTACGCTACCGAATCGGCTGTCGAGCGCAAGCTGGTGGACCGTGCCGCCTACTGGGACGAAGTCAAGAAGCACTTCGAGGAGAAAATCGGCAAGTGGGAGCCGGTCGAACTCCGACGCTACCTGAAGGAACTGGAAAACGACGGGCAGCAGACTGTCGCCGTCGTCCATGCCACCGGCCTGATCATTGTCGGCGATTCCGATTACGACCCGTTCATGGGCTGGGTGATGGGGTCGGAGTCGGTGGCCAGCGACCTGCGCAAAGCCTGCGACAACGACGCGGTCAAGGCCGTCGTTTTTCGCGTGGATTCTGGCGGCGGCTCGGCCGTAGCCAGCGAAATCATCCGCCGCGAAGTGCAGCAGTGCCGCGACAAGGGCAAGCCGGTGGTGGTTTCCATGTCCGACGTGGCCGGCTCGGGCGGCTACTGGATTTCGATGTCCGCAGACAAAATCGTGGCCGAGCCCACGACGCTGACCGCGTCCATTGGCGTCGTGTACGGGAAGATGAACATCTCTGGTCTGTTCCGCCTGCTCGGACTGAGCACCGACCACGTCGCGCTCACCGACAACGCCACGCTGTTCTACGAGCAGCAGAACTTCACGCCCCAGCAGCGCCAGACGATTCAGCGCCTGATGCGCGAGATCTACGATAACTTCCTGGCCGGCGTCGCCAGCGGCCGCCGCATGAAGACCGAAGAGGTGGACAAGATCGCCAGGGGTCGGGTCTGGACCGGCGCGCAAGCCAAAGCGCTTGGCCTGGTGGACGAGCTCGGCGGATACGACCGCGCTTTCGCTCTGGCCAAGGAGCTCGCGAACATTCCAGCCGATGCCCGCGTGCGCGTCATCCGCTATCCCGAAACCAAGACTCTGTTCCAGGCGCTGATGGAGGGCCAAGTTTCGTTCGAGCGCTTCGCGGCTGGCACCGATCTGGCCACACGCGTGCGCCGGCTGGCTCAGCTCACCGAAGGCGTGCAGGCGCTGGTGCCCGTCAGCATCCGCATCCGCTAGGAGCCGTTGCAAAACCTGCTGCGAGGCGCGCCAGCGCATAACTTCCGTGGTGCCGCGAGGGATTCGAAACGGTTCGGGTTTCAGTCACTCAGGCAACTGGCCGGCCGCGATTTCTCACGACAGGCTTGCTGAGTCTCGAGCCAGGCGCCGCCATGCGCATCCTCCTGAGCGAAGCGAAGAATCTCAGCTGGATTCAACTCCGGCTTGGAGCAGTCTCCGAAATTTTTCGCCCCTGCCGCAGCGTGGGCCCGGCTCAGGCGGACAGGTTATGCGGCGCGTGCCTGGGTCGAAAGCTGTCCTCGTGAAAAATGCCGGTCAAAACCCTACCCTGCTTGCACTGCGCGAAGCGAACGTGATTATTGCCTGCTCGGGGATTGCATTCAGCTGTAGTTGGTGCCCTTTACCCGAACTGCACTCCGGAGCGCGCTGGCATGCCCGGGGTAGCGGGCCCTGACACACCGCCGGGATTTGGCTATACTCGTTTGCGCGAGGCGCGGTACCCAAGAGGCCCAAGGGAGAGGTCTGCAAAACCTCCATTCGTGGGTTCGAATCCCACCCGCGCCTCCAATACCGCCATAGGCGGGATTGCCCGGAGCGAACCGAGTAAGCGAGTCGTAGGGCGCCTTCCCTGAAAAGGTTTCCCCGGTTCTCGAGCCTCCCTGAAGATCCCGGTCCCGCTGGGTGCCTTTTGCCCCGAACTGTCCATTGGGGATTCAATCTTTCCAGATTCCCTCCACGCCGCATAGGGAAACGCTTCCTGTTTCTTCGCGCATGAAAGTGCGAGAATACGGCCATCTACTTAAGGCTGCTGGCCTGGCCATGCAATGAGACTTGCGATTGACAGCGAATACCTGCGTGAGACGCTGGCGGAATTGATTCGCATCAATTCCGTGAATCCGTCGCTTGTTCCGGACGCACCGGGCGAGGAGGCAATTTCCCGCTTCGTAGCCGGGCAACTCGAGCAGATGGGCGTGCAGGTGAAGACGCACGAGCCCGAGCCGGGCCGCACGAGCGTCGTAGGTGTCCTGCGTGGCAGCGGCCGGGGCCGCTCGCTGATGCTGAACGCGCATGTGGACACCGTCGGCGTCGAGGGCATGGCTGAACCGTTTTCCGCCGCGGTGCGCGAAGGGAAGATGTTCGGCCGTGGCAGTTATGACATGAAAGGTAGTCTGGCGGCCTGTCTTGCAGCAGCCAAGGCGCTCTGCGATGCCGGAGTGGAACTGGCTGGCAATCTGCTGATCGCCGCCGTGGCGGATGAAGAATACGCCAGCCTCGGCACCGCTGACCTGCTCGAGCACTATCGCCCGGATGGAGCCATCGTTACCGAGCCGACGCATCTGGAACTCTGCCTCGCGCACAAGGGTTTCATCTGGCTGGAAGTTGAAACCAAGGGCCGCGCGGCGCACGGCAGCCGGTTCGACCTCGGCATTGACGCCAATATGCGCATGGGCCGGTTTCTGGCAGAGCTCGAAAAGCTCGAACGTAAACTCCGCCGGCGCAAGCCGCACCCGCTGGTCGGCCCGCCGTCTCTGCACGCGGCAATGCTCCAGGGCGGCACCGGCCTGAGCACCTACGCCGCAAAGTGTACGCTGAAAATCGAGCGGCGCACCGTCCCCGGCGAAACGGAAGAGCAGGCCGTCGGCGAAATCAGCTCGCTGATCGAGAAACTTCGCGCGCGCGATGCGAGCTTTGAAGCCGAACTGCGCACCCTGCTGGTGCGCGAGCCGTTCGAAGTCGCGCGCGAGGCCGCAATCGTCCTCTGCGTCGAGCGTGTTGCAGCAGATGTTCTCGGCCATGCTCCCCGGATTGCCGGCCAGAATCCATGGATGGATGCCGCGTTGCTCGCCGCAGCGGGCATTGAAACCGTCGTCATCGGTCCGGCGGGTGGTGGAGCGCACGCGGCCGAAGAGTGGGTCGAGCTCGGCTCGGTCGAAAAGCTCGCCGCGATTCTGGCTCACGCGGCAGCGGAGTATTGCGGGCGAGCGTGACCTCAGCCGAAGCGGCGGCGTGCCGCCCACGGCCGTTCGGGGAAATATTCAGGCACCGCCGTGGGAGAATCGTGACGGACCCGAACCAGGCGCCGCCGCACCAACCTTCTCACACCTGACTGCACCGCGCTCTTCGACAGCCCGGTGGCTTCAGCCAGCTCGCGCAGGCTGATCCGCACGCTCCGCTTGTGCCGGCCGAACGTCCGCGCCCACAGGCAGAGATAGACGAGAAATGCCGAAGGCTGGCGGTCATGTCCCACCAGGTCGCGCATCATCACTTCGATCAAGTACGGGTCCATGCGGATGTCGGCCATGATCGCGGATTCCCCCTACCCCGGTGCGGGCTGCGCACAGGTCTGATGCCAAATACTATAGTATTAACTCCTATAGAAGTCGAAAGGGGATTGTCAGGCCCTTTCCGGCGAGCTAGCATCCGGGCGAGTCCAGGCGCACCAAACTCACCGAAAGGAGCCAGCGATGATCAAGGCTGTGAAATTCGTCAGTGTTCCCGTGCGCGACCAGGAACGCGCGCTCGACTTCTACACCGGCAAGTTGGGTTTTCAAATTCAGACCGACCAGCCCATGGGCGAAGGGCAGCGCTGGATCGAACTGAGTATCCCCGGCGCCGAGACGCGCGTGGTACTGTTCACGCCGCAGGGACAGGAAGACCGCATCGGCACATTTTCGAACATCGTCTTCACCTGCGACAACCTGGAGAAGACGCACAGGCAACTGACGGACCGCGGCGTGGAATTCGTTGAGCCACCGAAGCAAGAGCCGTGGGGCGCTTACGCCATCTTCAAGGACAGCGAGGAGAACAAGTTTGTGTTGTCCTCGAAAGGCTAGCCCAGTTCCGAAGTGCGGTTCGGGTATGCTCCTTTTCAATCGGGCTTTTCCTTTTGAAAGAAAACCTGCGAGTTGCGGAGGCATCGTATGGCAAAGAGAATTCTGTTGGCGGGTGTTGTGGCCGGTTTGGTGCTGTTTATCTGGGGAGCGCTGTCGCACATGGTTTTTGGGCTTGCCGAAATCGGAATCAGCACGATCCCCAACGAGGATATCGTCATCAATGCGATGAAAGGCAGCCTTTCCGAGCGGGGATTTTATTTCTTTCCGGGCGAAGGTATGTCGCACGACAATCCCACTGAGGAGCAACTGCGACGCTGGGAAGAAAAGTACCGGGCCGGCCCGGTGGGCATTCTGATCTACAATCCGCGGGGTTCTGAGCCGCTCTCTGTCGCTTAGCTGGGGACGGAGCTGCTGACGAACCTCGCGGCGACGATGCTGGCAGCGCTGCTGCTTGCCAACATTTCGGTGACAGTGTTTGCCACGCGTGTCGCACTGGTTGGAGCGCTCGGGTTGCTCAGCGCGCTGGAAGTGCACGGCTCATACTGGAACTGGTATGGCTTCCCAGCCGATTACACCTTGGCCGCCTCGGTGGACCTCGTGATCGGCTGGCTGTTGGTGGGGGTCACGCTGGCGATGATTCTGAAGCCCGCGGGGAGGTAGTGCGGGGTTACGTGCCCCCGGAAGCGGAGGCTTTCCGGTACAGGGTCACCTTGCCGTCGGCGACGTTGGCGATGTACCGCCCACCACTGGTGAACTGCATCACCTTCTGGCCCTCGCGCGCAAACTCGGCCCAGCGGGACTTGGTATTCGGATTCTGCTCGATGCCGCGTAGCGGCTGGCCTTCGAATATGAAGTCCACCTGGCGCAGGCGCAGCCGGCGCGTGCGCTGCACGGGATACCGCTGGCCGCCCAGTTCGATGATGTTGGCGTTTTCCTCCAGCGCCTGCCGCCAGACGGAAACAAGCGCTTCTTCCAGGGTCATGAGCCACCGGCTTGGGCGCGGGCCTGTTCGGCCTGCTGGACCATCTGTCGCATCGTTTCCAGCGAGCCCGGCGCGCGGCTTTCCAGCCACGCTTCGTAGCGCTGCGCAAATTTTTCCAGTTCTGCGTAGATTAACGGGTTTTTATACCGTTCCCGAAACATCGGCACCAGGTGCTTGATTTTTTGCCAGACCACCCAACCTTCGCCGCTGTGGGCGAAGAACAGGTCGTCGTCCACCAACCCGCGGTTGGCGACGCCGGCGCAAAGGTCCCAGAAGCTGGTCACCATGCGGATGAAGGCGTTTTCGTCGCTCCCGGACGGATATTTCTGCATCAGTTCTTCGGGGGTAGCGGCGCGGAAATGGCCCACCATCCAGTCGCGTGCTTCCCGCAGCCGCAATTCGCGGCGCATCTCGTAAAGGCGCAGAGTCATGCTGACTCGTTCGACCATCTGGTTGTTCATGACTATGCTCTTCACCCGGATTGATAACGTTACCGCGCAAGCTATGGCTGGGCGGCTGGCTGCGTTCTGCCCTGCAGTTCGACGGGTTGGACGCCGCTCAGCTCCAAGCTTTCGCGCTCAAATCGCGCCTTGATGCGCCGGCGCAGCTCGCGTGCCACATCGTGCTGCCGCCCGGTTGCGGTGCGCACTTGCAGCCGCAGCGTGGTGCCTGCCGGGCCAAAGGATTCTACGCCCAGCACGCGTGGGCCGTCCACCAGCGCGGCCACCCAGTCCTGGTCAGTGCGGAAGTCGGCGGACACGCTTTCCAGCAGAGCCAGCGCGCGATCCACCTCAGTTTCCGCCGGCACAGTGACGTCCACGTACAGTTGCGACCAGTCGCGGCTCAAATTGGCCACTTGGCGGATTTCACTGTTAGGGATAGAAAGCACGGCGCCTTGCGGGTCGCGCAGCACGGTGCGGCGCAGCGTGAGCTGTTCGACACGGCCGACGGCCTCGCCGATGCGCACCGTGTCGCCGATGACGAACTGGTCTTCGAAGACAATGAAGAACCCGTTCAGGATGTCGCGCACCAGGTGCTGCGCGCCCAGCCCGAGCGCCAGGCCGGCAAGTCCCGCGGCGGTAATCACCGGCAGGACGTTCAGCCCCAGCTCGTCGAGCACCATCAGAAGCGCCAGCACGGCGATGATGGCCGTGCCGGTGCTGTAGAGGATGCCGGCCAAGGTGCGCGTCTGCTGCTCGCGCATCACCGCCACGCGCGCCTGCGAAGCAGCCCGCTCGATCAAGTGGTTCGTGAGCGCGCGCAGCAGCCGATTCGCCACCAGCGCGAGCAGCAGAATGCCTCCAATGCGCAGCCCGCGGGTGAGTAACACGTCGGTGGAAAAGGGCATCCAATCTGGCATAGAGTCAGAACCGGGCGGATTATATCATCCGCCGCGCGACCTGAAGTCCTGGGCCTTAGCTGCCCGCAAGGGTCGTTGTGGGAGGTGCCCGCATGATGGATTTGATTCCGACTCGCAGAGTGTTTCTGCGGAGCCTGCTGTCGGCCGTGGCTTTCCCTGCTTTTGTTCTGGCGCAGCAGCCGGTTCCGCGTCCGCCCGGGCCGCCGCCGTTCCCCGACCCCTGGCCCGAAGACCCCTTGGATGAGCCTCCCAAGATTGACCCGCGCCGCATCCTGGAGGCAAACCAGAAAGAACTCAAACAAGAATCCGAGCGCCTGCTCAAGCTGGCCGAGGCAATCAGAGACGAACTCGAAAAAAAAGACACGGCCGACGTGCTGCCACTCGGCCTGCTGAAGAAAGCCGAAGAAGTCGAAAAAATCGGCAAAAAGATGCAGTCCCTCCTCCGCGGCTGACGCGGAGCTAAGGCAGAGCCTGTGCTATTCAGGGATACTGGCGAGCAGCCTGCCATATTCCGGCCGCTGCGAAAGATACCTCCCATGGCCAGAAACCTCCTCTGAGCGCAGCCGAACCGGTACAGGCCGTTCCTCAAGCGGCTGCGGAAAGCTCGCAACCACGCCGGCATCTCCCACGTGGACGTGGCCCGCAAGCTGTGCCGCCCGCGGTCCTTCATCTCAAAATGCGAATCTGGTGAGTGCCGCCTGAGAGTGATCGAACTTGTCGAGTTCGCTTGTTGTGAGCAAGTGGAAGGGCACGCCTCTACCGCAAGTCCGTCTCGTTCTTCGCTGGCGGAGCTAGGCTTCGAGCTTGAAGCGGGTGTGGGCGAGGCGGTAGAGGCGGCGCCAAAGCAGGCGGTTGATGGTCACCACAATCGTCGCCATGAGAATCGTGGCGGCCATGAGGAGAACGAAATTGCCCGTATCCGTGGCGTGGCTGATCGTTGCCCCAAGCCCCATCGTGAAGAGAGTCTCGCCCCGGAAATGAAAGTATTCGGCCACAATGCTGGCGTTCCACGCGCCGCCTGCGGCCGTCACCAGCCCGGTCACAAGATAGGGAAAGATTCCAGGAAGAATGAGCAGCCGCCATCGCTGCCAGCGCGTAAAGTGAAACGTTTCTGCGGCCTCCTTCAAGTCCGTCGGAATCGCCATCGCCCCGGCGATGACATTGAAGAGGATGTACCACTGTGTGCCAAGCAGCATGAGGATGACGGAGGCCAAGCCCATCCCGCCGCCCGCTCGAACCAAGACCAACAACACCACCGGAAACAATGCCGTCGCTGGCACGGAAGCCGCAATCTGTGCCATGGGTTGGGCCACGCGAGCGAGCTTGGGATGAAAACCAATGGCCACGCCAAGAGGGATCGTCCAGGCCGCACCAATCAGCAAGGCGGCGTTGACACGCAGGAAAGTCAGCCCAGCGCTCCGAAAAAGCACGCCGAATTCCGCGGCAGGGAGACTTGTCAGCAAGTGCATTGCTCGGCCAGCCCCGTAAAGGATACCCATCAGCCCGGCAAGCAACACGGCGCGGCCCAGCCAGACGAGGCTCCCAGATGTGGGGTTAGCTGCAAGCTGGCTTGCCTTGCGTGCAAAACGCACCGCGATCCACTCGCGCAGGGGAACGACGAGTTTTCGCCGCAATAGGAACAGCGTGGCTGAGCGCCGCAACAGCCTGAGTACTGCCGAACGCGGGGCATCGGCGCTCTCCACCTGCTCAAACTTGAATTTATCGGCCCAGGCGATGACGGGTCGCCAGACCAACAGATCCAGCAAAACGATCAGGCTGATCATTGCCGTCAAGCCCCAGAGGATGGCCGGAACGTTGCCTTGGCTGGCCGCAGTCTGCAGATAGGAACCGAGGCCGGGCAGTCGAAAGTCGCGCTGCCCGAGGACGAACATTTCGCAGGCCATCAGAAAGAACCAGCCCCCGGCCACGGACATCATCGAGTTCCAGACCAGACCGATCGCGGCATAAGGCAATTCCAGCTGCGTGAATCGCTGCCAAGCGTTATAGCGATAGATGCGGGCCGCCTCGCGGAGGTCCCGGGGGATACTCCGCAGAGAAGAATAGAAGCTAAAGGCCATGTTCCACACCTGACCCGTGAAGATGAGCAAGATCGCGCCAATCTCAAGCCCCAACTGGCGGGTGGGAAACATGGCTACTAAGGTGAGCATCACTCCCGGCAAGAAGCTCAGGACAGGAATCGACTGGAGAATGTCCAGCAGCGGGAGGAGAAACCGCTCAGCACGTGTATAGGCCGCTGCGTACCCATAGGTGATCGCAAAGGCTAGACTCAGCAGGTATGCGGCCATCATCCGCATTAACGAATAGCTGGCGTAGAGCGGAAGGGCGGAAGGCTCCAACCGAATTTCTGTTTCCGGGGTAAACGGGCTCCACCAGACGCGCGCCAGTGCAATGACCCCGTACAAAACTGCCAGCCCGGCAGCCACGACGAGGAGGTCGGCCACCCAGGGCCAAGTACGCTTCTCCAGGACGGCACGGGTCAGCCAGGGAATGCGCATATCGGCCTGCTGATTTCGAACCCACCGTATGGGAAGGCTTCCCTTGCTTCAAATCTCAGAGAGAAAAAGCTTACGACTGTCCGGGGCGTAGTCAAAAATCTCCGCGTAGCGACCCCAATCCAGAGCGGTATCCAATTGTCGCCGTGCCTCTTCGGGGGTAAAGTGGTCGTCGAGCACGTCGAGGAAGAATTCTTCCGGGAGCTTGCGGTCTCCCTTGGCGCGCAGCGAACTGGAAATCAGCTGCAACAAGGGGACACGTAGCAGGGCGGCCTCGCGGAATAGACGCTTCCGAGAGTCAATGTCAGCCGCGGCAAACGCCCGGCCAGTCGGCGTCAGCTCCACATCACCCTCCTGAATGTTCACAAAACCCAGCATCTGCGCGGCGGCGACAATTGTAAGCAAGTCATCGGCTTGGATCGCCAGTTCTTCGGCGAGATGGTAAAGATCGGTTTTGCCGCCCCGGTCGGCAAGGATCTCCAACAGGCCGCCAATCCCTCCTGGGCGCGCATGAGGGAGCTGGGGGTAACTAGGCTTTCTAGCGGCCGCAGGTGGGGCTGGTCCGAGACCATGCTCCACATCTGGCTGGGTGAGAACTTTATAGATGTAGTCCACGTTGCTCAGGAAGTCTGCCGATTTGCGGTCGCGCGGATGGCTCATGGTGATCGAAAAATCTGCGCGAATCCGCGCCGGATTGCGGGCCAAAACCACCACCCGGTCGGCCAGCTCTACCGCTTCCTCAATATCGTGAGTCACCAGAAAGATGGCGCGCGTCGGTATCTTCTTCTTGAGCCATAATTCCAAAAGCTCACTTCGGAGGTTTTCGGCCGTCAGAACATCCAGCGCCGAAAACGGCTCGTCCATGAACAGGACTTCCGGCTCTACCACGAGCGCGCGCGCAAAACCCACGCGCTGCTTCATGCCGCCGGAGAGTTCTTTTGGGTAGGCCGCTTCGAAACCATCCAGTCCAACCGTATCGAGGATTTTGAGCGCACGCTTGCGACGCTCGATGACGGGGATGCCACGCGCAAGCAGCGGCGCCTCCACATTCTCAATTACCCGGAGCCAGGGAAACAGAGCAAAGCTTTGAAACACGATAGCGACGTTGGGCTGTCGTCCATCAAGAGGCGTGTCGTGCCAAACCACTGTCCCACTGGAGGGTCGTGCCAGTCCCGCAAGCATGCGCAGTAACGTGGACTTCCCCGAACCCGAAGGACCGAGAAGCGCCAGAATCTCCCCGTCCCGGATCTTCAGATCGGTTGGCGCGATGACCTGGATGCGGTGCCCGTCCGGCTGGGAGTAAAACTTCTCCACCCCGCGCGCTTCGATGATAATTTCGGCTGCGCTCATTCCCACTGTCCGTCTTTCTTCGTAGGTCCTGGCGAGATCGGAAAAAGGTTCGATGTCAATTGGTTACTCATCGGCTCCATTTCCCTTCGCCCGGCCACCAACGGTTCGCGCTGCTCTACAGAGAGCACCAAGATAACATCATTGAGCGCCCGAATCGTCTGCGTAAGTGTAATTGTTGCGTACTCACCGCACGTGCCTTGTGTCTGCTCGCGTGCTGCCCGGTAGTAGGGCTACAGAAAATAGTGGATGCGGGGATCTCGCGGTTCTCGCGGAAGGCTGCTTCGTTGCAGACAAATTGGGCGTTGACGCGGCGCGAGCGGCGGACAACACTTGTGCCGCGATGAACATTCTGGCGCGGCTGGCTGAACACGACCACGAGCAGGTTATCGCCCTGCAAAACCGGGCCACCGGGCTGCGCGGCTTTCTGGCTATACATGACACCACCCTGGGCCCGGCGCTGGGCGGCACGCGCATCTGGCGCTATGCGAGCGAAGCTGATGCGCTCGACGACGCCCTGCGGCTTTCCCGCGCGATGACTTACAAGGCTTCGCTCGCCGAGCTGCCCTGCGGCGGTGGCAAAGTCGTCCTGATGGACCATGACGCGCTCAACCGCCCGGCTGCGTTCGAAGCGCTGGGGTTGGTGGTCGAAAACCTGGGCGGACGATTTTTCACCGGCGTGGACGTGGGCACCACCGCCGACGACCTGGCCGCAATGGCTCGCACGACGGCTTACGTGGCCTGCGAATCTTCACCCGAGCTCGGCGACATCAACGAGCACACCGCCCGCGGCGTCTGGCACGGCATGCGGGCGTGCCTTGAGGCCGCAGGCGTCAGCAAGCCGCGCGTGGCAATTCAGGGAGTCGGCGGGGTGGGGATGTGGCTGGCGCGCATCCTGCACGGCGAGAAAACCGAACTCCTCGTCGCTGATCTCAACGGAGAGCGCGCACAGGCCGCAGCCGACGAGTGCGGCGCCAAAGTTATCTCACCCGATGAGATTCTCTCCGCCGACTGTGACGTGTTCGCCCCGTGCGCGCTCGGCGGCGTGATCAACCGCGAGACGATTCCGAAGCTGCGCGCGCGCATCGTCTGCGGCAGCGCCAACAACGTTCTGGCCGCGGCGGAAGATGGCGACGAGCTGGCGCGGCGCGGCATCCTCTACGCGCCCGATTATCTGGTCAACGCCGGCGGGCTGATCCGCGGAGCCGAATTCTATTTGATGCAGCGCGACGACAGCAGCCCGAGCATCGCGCGCATTTACGACCGCATGAAACGCGTGCTCGCCATGGCGCGGCAGCAGGGTATCTCCACCGCGCGCGCGGCCGACCTGCTGGCCGAATCGCGCCTGAAACGCCGGAAAACTTTCCGCGACCTGTTCTGGGGCGGCGTCAAAACTCGTCGCAAATTCGGCTGCGAAACTCTCTAGGGCCGAGCTTCGGCCCGCCCTGAGGCTGGCGGAGGGCCCGGCTGCTTTGTCCGCTTGAGCGGGTGAGGGAACGTCCGCTCGCCGCATCAACGACAGCCGGTGGCGCGCTGGCCGCGGGTTGACTTCCGCGCTAGAATGGAAACGTCGCCGCGCGCCTGTAGCTCAGCTGGATAGAGCGCTGGTCTCCGGAACCAGAGGTCGGGCGTTCGAATCGCCCCAGGCGCGCCACATCCCTATCTATTAGCTTCTTACAGGTTATTGAATTCTGTATGCGCCCTCTTTGGCCCCGGTCGGCTCAGCGCCGAACTTGGTAAAGAGATAGAAGTACTCAGGGGAGGCCCCTGACCCCTGGTCCTCCAGACCCGCAATCATCGAGCGGAGCCGCGCATACCGCGAAACACCCTCTTCCGTTTCAGACACTAGAGTTGTTCCGCCGTTTTGACGCTCGACCAGAGGTCAGTCGAAATTGTTTTAATGCTACCTCCTTCTGAGCCAGTGGCGGTCGGCCAAGGCTCGCCGCGTCCTGGCAGCGCTTCTGCGGGCGGGTAATCCAGCAAGCGCCAGCCGGGTTCCCGCCGAGTACTTTGTCGCCCAGGTTGGCCGGATTTCGTGTTCGCTTTCCACGATCAAGAAGAAATCGCACCTCGCAGGTCGAATCGTATCGCGAAGCGCACCGGCCTTAGACCCAACGATCTCTAGAGAGGAAAGGCCGCCTGGTTTCCCAGGTGGCCTTCATTCGTTTCGTCCGACCCGATTCTCGATTTAGCTGTTGCGGGCCGGTGAGCTTGGTGCGCGCTCCGATAGATGTCGGTCCCGCCCGCGCCAGACCTTATCTTGAATGCAATCGTGGCCGAGTTTCTGGCCAATCATGGGAGACCGCTGTCTGATGCGCGTCTGGGGCCGCAGCGTTGGGCGAGTCAACGAGCGGCGGCGCGGCCTCGGCCTGTTCATCCAGAGCCGCTTTCGGGTCGACGTTTCGGTAGAATCTGCGCGAATGGGAAAGCTCTGGAAGTTCCGGCATCCGACGCGGGCCGAACGGCTGGCGGACGATCTGGTGTTGCTGGTGCAGGATGCCGGTGTCGCGGTTGTAGAGGGGCGCGCGGAGGCGCTGATTCTTCCGCTGATCGACAGACAGACCGGCGCAGCGGACATTGCCGTGCAGTTGAACGGGATCGCCACCGTTCAGGAAATCGAAACGGTGCTGGCGAAACTGGCGCGTGAGGGCTTTCTGATGGAGTCCGTGGAAACGGAAACGGCGCCCTGCGCCGACCATCCGCCGGTTGTGCTGCAGGGCGGTGGGATTTCTTCGCTGGCGAATGCCGGCTGGCGCAGCGAGCCACCGGAGCAGACTTTCGAGCGGCTCCGGCGGCACATTGATCCCTCAAATGGCATCGTGAGCCGGCTGGAGCCACGCGTTGAAGATCCCGCGGGGATTTACGTTTATGTGGCGCATCGCAATTTCGCATTGACAAGCAGTTTTGGCGCAACCCCCCGGCCCGGCGCGCGTCGCAGCGCGGGCAGGGGCGCGACTGCTTCAGAAGCCAAAGCCAGCGCCCTGTGCGAAGCGCTGGAACGGTACTCCGGTGTGTTCCGCGGCCGCGAAGTCAGTGTCCGCGCGAGCTATCGCGAGCTGGCCGACAGTGCGATTCATCCACACGCTTGCCTGAATTTCAGCGCCAGACAATACGCGGAACGCGACGCCTGGAATGCCCGCGAGGGCCGGTACAACTGGGTGCCGGTTCTGTTTGATGAGTCGCTGGAGGTTGACTGGACTTCGGTCTGGTCGCTGACCGCCCAGCGCGCGAAGTTTCTGCCCACGGCGTATTGCTACTACAACTATCCGGTGGCTGCGAGCGAAGCGTTCTGCCGCGCGGATTCCAACGGCGTGGCTGCCGGCAGCACGTTGGAAGAAGCCATCCTGGCGGGATTTCTGGAGCTGGTCGAGCGCGACTGTGTGGCCATGTGGTGGTACAACCGCGCGCGCCGGCCTTCCGTTGCCTTGCGAAGTTTTCCGGGCGATTTTTTTCGCGACGTGGAGTTGTATTACCGCTCCATCGGGCGCGAGGTTTGGGTTCTCGACATTACGGGCGATTTCGAAATCCCCGCGATGGCGGCGATTTCGCGCACTGCTGCCCCGGAAGCTGACGATTGGACGTTCGGCTGCGGCGCGCACTTCGAGGCCAAGCTCGCAATCGCCCGTGCGCTGGGAGAAATGAATCAGTTCTTACCCTCGGTGCGCGCGCAGCGCGTGCCAAAGTTCTACACCGGCGCAGTCGAAGAGAACGGCTTCCTGCTGCCTGATTCGGCCGCTTTGGTCCGGGAGGCAGCGGATTTTCCGCCGCCTGCGGGCTTTGATCTTAAGCAGGGTGTGGAGTTCCGCGTGGAGCGAGCGCGAAGACTCGGTCTGGAGACACTCGTTTTGGAACAGACGCGGCCCGACCCCGGCTTGTGCGTGGCGCGTGTGATTGTGCCCGGGATGCGTCCCCTGGGGGCGCGGTTTGCTCCCGGCAGGCTTTACGTCGTGCCCGCCAAGCTCGGCTGGCTGGAGCTGCCGCGCACGGAGGGTGATCTGAATCCCGCGCACCTGATCTTCTGAGCGGTGTGAAATAGCTGCATCGCAGGGCAAGCTGCACTAGTATCCCTCGGCACCGGAAACCCACCAGAATCCGGCGTTTCTCACACCAGCCCGCGGGAGGGCTTCATGCCAAAAGAACAGGCAAAGAAGTTCATCGAGCACTTGGACAAAGATGCCGCGTTGAGAGCCAAGGTCAGAGCGGCGACTGAAGGCGTTCTTCATATTGCCAAGGAGCACGGATATGACCTCACGCGGGAAGAGCTGAGCGAAGTCCTGCGGGAAAAGTGGGGCGCCCGCAAGCGCCACGAGGAGTCCGGCGACGACCCTGACACCTGCTTCGTCTCCGAGCCGCCGGGAGCCTAACTGGTGGGAGGCGCTGCGCCCCGACGAGAGTTTATGATCGGGGAGAAAGTTCGCCATTACGTGGTGGAGGCCAAGCTCGGGCAGGGTGGCATGGGCGAAGTCTATCTGGTCCGTGACACTCTGCTGGGCCGCAGCGTTGCGCTGAAATTCCTTCCGCAGGAGCTCGCCGACGACTCATCCGCGCGGCTGCGCTTTTTGCGCGAGGCCAAAGCCGCCGCGGCCATTGACCACCCCTACGTTTGCAAAATCTACGAAGCCGGCCAAAGCGGCGGTCGCGCCTTCATCTGCACGGAGTTCGTGGAGGGTGAGATGCTCCAGGTGCGGATTCAGCGGGCGCCGCTATCGCTGCACGACGCCTTGCGAATCGCCAGCGAAATCGCCGAAGCGGTCGCAAAGGCGCACGAAAGGGGCGTCGTCCATCGCGACCTGAAGCCGGCGAACATCATCCTGATGCCCGATGGCCACGTCAAGGCAATGGACTTCGGCCTGGCCCTGCGCGTTTTTGCGGAAAACATGGAGCAGACGCAGACCGCGCTGACTCAGCAGGGCACCATTGTGGGCACGGTGGCCTACGTGTCGCCGGAGCAGCTCCGCGGGCAGGAGGTGGATCACCGCAGCGACATCTTCGCGCTGGGCATTGTCGTTTACGAAATGCTGACGCGCGAGCATCCGTTCCGCCGCCAGACGCCGATGGACACCATGGCTGCGCTGCTGAACGCGGAACCGCCGCCGGTTTCGCGGCTCCGCCCGGAGTGCCCGGAACTGCTGGATCGAATCCTCGGCCGGGCGCTGAAGAAAGCGCCTGGCGAGCGCTACTCCTCGGTCCAGGAGCTCCTCCGCGACCTCCAAAGGCTGAAATCCGCCGAACAGACTCGGGTGGCCCCGCGCCCCCGGCGGAGTTCCATCGCCGTGCTGCCTTTTCGCAACCTGTCGCCCGACCCGGAGACCGAATACTTCAGCGATGGCATCATTGAAGACATCCTCTGGCAGCTCGCGCAGATCGGCGATTTAAAGGTCATCTCGCGCACTTCAGTCACGCTCTACAAAGGCGTGCAGAAAAGCCTGCGAGTAATCGGAAGGGAACTGGGCGTGGACACGGTTCTGGAGGGCAGCGTGCGCTACAGCGGTAACCGCGTGCGCATCCCCAGCACGCTGGTGGACGTGGATACCGACCAGCAGCTCTGGTCGCAGGCGTACAACCGGGAATTGCAGGACATCTTTGCCATCCAGGCCGGGGTAGCCGCCGAAATCGCCGGGGCCTTGAAAGCCACCATCTCACCGGCGCAGAGGAAGCGCATGGAGTCTCCTCGCGCCGCCGACCCAGAAGCCTACAAGCTCTATTTGAAAGGCCGCTGCCTGATGCACCAGTTGACGCCGGCTTCACTTCAGATGGCGATCCGCTACTACCATCAGGCGCTGGAAAGGGAACCCACACATGCGCCCAGCTTTGCGGCCATTTCCACCTGTTTCGCAAACTCCGGCCACCTTGGTTACCTGCCGGGTGTGGAGGCCTTCCCGAAGGCCAAGGCGGCGGCGGAAAAAGCGTTGGAGCTGGATGTCCATCTTGCCGAGGCGCACGCTTCGCGGGCTCTGGTGCAGCTCTTCTACGACCGGGACTGGCAGGCCGCCGAGAAGGGCTTCCAGCAAGCGCTGGCGCTGAATCCCAACTACGCCGAAGCACACTTGTTCTACAGCTGGTACTTAATCGCGCGCAGGCGTTTTGAAGAATCTCTCGCCGAAGCTGTGCGGGCGATGGAGCTCGACCCGGTGAATCTGTTTGCCGGCGTAAACGTGGGGTCCATCATGACGCTGGCGGGTCTGTTCGATCAAGCCATCGTGCACTTGCGCAAGACGCTCGAGCTCAATCCCGACTACGTCATCGGCGAAGCCTGCCTGGCCCACTCCCTGCTCGGCAAAAGCCGCTTTTCGGAGGCGGTGCCGATTCTGGAAAAATGGAACTGGACCCGGCTGCACCTGGCCCAGGCCTGCGCCCTGGCCGGCGATCGCGACAAGGCCCGGCAGGTGGCTGCGGAATTCATGGACGCTGGCCAGGCGCCGGCCGCTTCGCCGTTCGAACTGGCGCAACTTTTCTTCTTCCTCAGCGAATCGGATCGCGCCTACGAATGGCTGGAAAAAGCCTTCGCGCAACGCGACAACAAAGTCATTTTCCTCGGCGTCCTGCCGCTGCTCGAATCGTATCGCTCCGAGCCGCGCTTCCAGTCCTAGCTTCAGCGGTTGGGGCTTGCGTGAACTGTCAATTCTACGAAGCGTTGGCCGCCTGTCTCGCGGATCCACAGATCCTTTTCTTGAACTACGGGTTCGCCGGAGCCGAGGCACAGGAAGCGGACTGGATCCACGAAGAAGACCGGCGGCACCGGCATCACCTGAACCTGGTGCGCCGCGTGATGGAAGCTGCGAACCTGAAACGCAAAGCCGCGCTGGAAATCGGCTGCGGGCGCGGCGGCAACTGCTACTACTTGTCCCGCAACGCGGATGCTGAACGTGTCGTGGGGTTGGATCTGTGTCCGGCGAACGTGCGTCTGGCCAGGCGGGCAGTGGCTGGCTGGGACGTGCAATTCCTCGCTGCTGACGCCCAGCAGCTCCCCTTTGCCGAGGCTCGGTTCGATGTCGTGCTAAATCTGGAATCTTCCCACTGCTATCCGGACCTTGCGGCGTTTTTCGCCGAGGTCCGGCGCGTGCTCAAGCCCGGCGGCCGCTTCTTCTATGCCGACCTGTGGCCCGTGCCCGTGATTGCCGCCGACTGGTTCGCGCGGGAACGAGCGCTGGCACAGATCCCACTGAGACTGCTTTCCGAGGAAGATATCAGCGAGCAGGTGTTTCAGGCGCTGAAGAGTGCCGATGGTCTCCCGCAGGTTTTTTATGGACTGAGCCGGGCGCACCGCAGTCCGCTGTATCGCCGCATCGCCGAGATTGGCGGGGCAGTATGAATTTCTCTCGCCGCCGGGGAAACTTCGAATAAAGTGCGGCGATACGAACGGCCCCGCGCGGACCCGTGAGGGCACAACCGGAACTTCCAGGAGCCGCGCCAGATGACCGAACATCGCACTTTTTTGGTGGGCAGCGAAGCGCGTCACCGCAAGGGCGGAGACCGGCGCGAATCTCTGCCCGACCTGCGCGAGCGCGCCGAGGTCACGCTGCTCCTGCGAGGAGCTGTTCCGGCAGGCGAGCGGGCCGCCGCTGTGCATCAACTCGGCACGCTGCTGCCGCGTGAACGCAGCTACCTCACCTACCGCGATTTGATCACCCGGCACAGTGCCATGCGCGAAGCGATGAGCCGCGCCGAGGCCTTTGGCAAATCTCACGGTCTGCAAACTGTGGACTCCCATCCCGGCAGGCGCACCGTCACGCTGCGCGGAACTCTCTCCGCGCTGGAGCGGGCCTTTGGTGTGCATTTCGCGGAGTACGAGCGCGGCGGTCAGCGGTATCGCTCCTATGACGGCGCAATTCATCTGCCGCGCGAGCTGGCGGACATTGTCGAGACTGTGGTTGGTCTGGACGAATCTCCCGCCGTGGATCGGCACTTCGGGCTCAGCCCGGGGGTTGCCCCGGCGCGCGGTCCCGCACAGGCCGTCTTCCGCCAGGTTGCCGAGCGTTATCAGTTTCCGGCGGATGCCACCGGAGCGGGCCAGACGGTTGCCCTCATCGAGCTCGGCGGGGGTGTTGCCGAATCCGACCTCGATCAGTACTGCAGAGTGTGGGGCTTGAAGAAGCCTGAAGTTTCACTGGTGGAAGTCGCGGGTGCGAAGAACCGGCCCGCAAGCCCGGCCGCCATCCGGGAGTTTCTTACCGCCAACGGGATCACCGCCAGCCCGCAGCGTTCCGGGCACGGCGCACACAAGCAAGCGGCGCAGCACCCTTCGCCGAAAATGGTCAAAGAAATTGCCTTCACCATCGAGACGACCATGGACATCGAACTGGTCGCGTCGTTCGCCAACGGCGCCCGCATCGTCGTCTATTTCGCGCCCGATACTTTCCATGGGAAACTGGCTGCCTTCCAGGCCGCGCTACATGATGAGCAGAACAGCCCCTCGGTCATCTCCTGCAGCTGGGGCGGCCATGAAGAAAACTTCACGCCAGCACACCGGCGCGCGCTGGATGGCATTTTCCAGGAAGCTGCCCTGCGCGGGATTACGGTGTGCTGTTCCTCCGGCGACGACAGCGACGGCTCCACGGGTTCTTCTGCCGGTCAGCCGGAAGTGAGTTTTCCTGCGGCCAGTCCCCACGTACTGGCCTGCGGCGGCACGCATCTGCCGGTTCAGGCAGGGAAGAGCACCGTCGAAGCCGTCTGGGATGAAAAGCTGAAAGGCGATCTGGGCCAGCGCAGCGCCGGTATCAGCCAAATGTTCTCGAAGCCAGCGTGGCAGACGCAGGCGCGGATGAATCAGTGGGCAACTCGCACCGGGCGAGGCGTCCCCGACGTGGCCGCGCGCGCGGATGTAAAATACGGCTACGACCTGTTCATCGCCGGCAGCAGACTCGCCTTTGGAGGTGGCACCAGCGCGGCAGCGCCACTGTGGGCCAGCCTGGTGGCCCTGCTCAATGAGAAGCT
>FWWM01005267.1_pt1 | contig 28674 bp, 26 predicted proteins | sample 2228351 | NCBI WGS metagenome assembly FWWM01 (sample SAMEA103939774, study PRJEB20133) | metagenome | reverse complement strand
TCATAGCATCTTCTTGGTTAAACTCCTTTATTACTCTATTGCCAATAACAGCTTCTCCTACTTTATGGGTAACTGAGGCAATCTTTTTCTGTGCATCTTTTGTTTTTTTCTTAACCCTCTTACCAAATTTTCTTGTGCTGTAACCTATAAAAGGTAGAAGGGTCACACTTATTGCAGTAAGTTCCCAACTCCTGTAGAAAGCAACTCCTAAAAGAAAAAAAACCGTAGGCACTTGTATAATAAATTCTTTCAGGCTCGTAGAAATAATGCTGCTCAACTCCTTTGCATCATTCATAATCCTTGAAATAATAACGCCTGAAGTCTCTTTGTTAAAATAAGAAATGGGCAGATAAAGCACATGTTTATAAAGTTTATCTCTTATTTCTGTCACTAATTTCATGCCCGCAGATTTCATTAAGTATGCCTGAGAAAAACTCACCATTCCTTTTAAGGCATATAAAAAAAACACCCCCAATGGGATGAACGCAAAATATTCATATTTTTTTTCACCAAGTATCTTATCCACAGCAGGCTTTGCCAGCCATGCAATAGCGCCTGTAATTCCGGACAAAATCAGGCTTAAGACAATACCCGCAATTATCCTTGGCCAATATGGCTTTGTAAGTTCAATTATCTTTTTTGTAACAGACATTTTTTATAGTAAAAAATTAACTCAATTTTTGTAAAATTGCTTCATTTCCCATGCCTTTGCATATTTTAAAAATGTATAAAGGCTGTAGAGCATAGCAAGTATCAGACCGTGAACTCCATCCCTGAAGCCCTGCTTGATGAAAAACATTTTTACAAAGGTGAAGACGGGGCTTGCCGCCATTTTGAGCAATAAGGAGGTGGAAGAAGGATGGGGATTTTTGATAAGTATTTCCTTTGCAGAGAGTGTAGAATAGCTTTCCATTTTTTTAATATAATCAGAAATTGTTCTATATGTATGATGCTCCAGAGGGCTTTTTAGATAACCTGTGGTGCCATTTACAACCACCTTCTCATGCACCTCTCTTTGTTGTACAAAAGACATCTCTTTTCTAAAAAGCCTCATGGTATAATCTGGCCACCATCCGCTATGTCTTATCCATTTTTTAAGAAAGAAATTTCTTCTCGGAATAAAGAAACCGTTATGCTTGATATTTGATTTATTATTCACAAACAGTCTATAAATTTCGTCTTTTAATTCTGGGGTAACGCGCTCATCTGCATCAAGAATCAATACCCACTGATTTTTTGCATAATCCACAGCCATCTGCTTCTGTCTTGCATATCCAAGCCACTCATGCTGATATACCCTGCCCGTGTATTTCCTGCATATCTCTACAGTGTGGTCATCGCTGAAGGAGTCGACAATGACAATGTCCTCAAAATCCTTCACACTCTCGAGTGCATCACCTATGTTTTTCTCTTCATTCTTTGTAATTAAAACAACCGAAACAGGTATCAAAACTTCTCCTGAGTGGATTTAAAAATCTAATTTTTTTATTATATCAGATTAGCTTATATGCGAGGTAATTTTATGGTAGAAGATTTCGTTTCAGGCAAAAAGACAATAGCTGTTGTTGGTCTTGGTTATGTAGGATTGCCACTTTGCATTGCATTTGGAAAGGTATTCAAAGATGTAATTGGTTTTGATATAAGCGAGTTGAGGATAAATGAATTGAGGTCAGGCATTGACCGTACGCTTGAGGTTTCAGCTGAGGATATTAAAAAGGCATCGGTTGAGTTTACTAATGACCCGAGGCAATTAAAAAACGCAGATGTAATAATCATTGCGGTCCCAACGCCAATAAACTCCCACAACATCCCTGACCTCAGACCCCTTGAATCTGCCTCACAAATAGTCGGCAGCAATATGTCAGGAGGCGCCATAGTTGTTTATGAATCAACAGTATATCCAGGTGTTACTGAGGATATATGCGGTTCAATCCTTGAGAGATATTCAGGGCTAAAGTCTGGCATAGATTTCAAGCTCGGCTATTCGCCTGAAAGGATAAATCCTGGAGATAAGGTACACACACTCGAAAATATAGTAAAAGTGGTATCAGCACAGGATGAAGAGACAACGGATCTGCTTGCAGCCATATATGGGAAGGTTGTCAAAGCAGGTATTTACAAGGCAAAGGATATCAAAACAGCAGAAGCAGCAAAGGTTATAGAGAACATTCAAAGGGACTTAAATATAGCGCTTATTAATGAGCTTTCAATAATCTTTCACAAACTCGGTCTTGATACAAGGGATGTCCTGGAGGCAGCAAAGACTAAGTGGAATTTCCTGCCGTTTGAACCCGGTCTCGTTGGAGGACACTGCATAGGTGTTGACCCTTATTATCTGACCTTTAAGGCGCAGGAGGTCGGCTATCATCCTGAGGTAATACTTGCAGGCAGGCGAATCAATGATTACATGGGCAAATATATTGCTGAGCAGACAATCAAAGAGATGATAAAGGCCGAAATCACTGTCAAAGGGAGCAAGGTATTATTAATGGGGTTTACATTTAAAGAAAATGTAAAGGATGTCCGAAATACGAGGGTGATTGACATATACAATGAACTTAAGGAGTATGGCGTCAGCCCTTTTGTATATGACCCTGAAGCCGAAAGGGAAGAGGTGCGCATGGAATATGGCATCGATATTATTGAAAAGCCTGATGATTTCCTGCCTTATGACGGCATTATAATGGCTGTAAGGCATAATAAATTTATGAAATTCTCTGCTGAGTATCTACGATCTCTGTGCGGAAACAACAGCCCTGTCTTTATTGATGTAAAAGGACTTTTTAATAGAAAGGACTTAAATGCCTGTGGTTTCAGGTACTGGAGACTATAAAACTACCCGCCTATCTTAGACATAGGCCTTAGGTGCATAAAACACTTCTCATGATTTATTGAATGTCCTTCTGGTTTTATTTCTATGGAAAGCCTTAAAAGTCTCTCGATCTCTCCATCTGATGCCCCGCACCTCATCGCTGATTTCAAATCGATCTCTGTTTCAGAAAAAAGGCATGGTCTGAGCTTTCCATCTGATGTTAATCTCAGGCGATTGCAAGAATTGCAGAAATGGTGTGTTATGGGACTAATAAAGCCCAAAACTCCTGGGGCACCCTCAAATCTGAAATATCTCGCAGGACCTGATCTCCTGATCTTTACAGGAATAAGAGGCGCAATCCTTGAAACCCTCTCCTTTATTTCCTCTGTAGATACATATTTTTCATAGCTCCATATTTCCTTTGCGCCTATGGGCATGAACTCTATGAATCTCACATTATAAGTAGTCTTTAGTGTCAATCTTGCAAACTCCTCTATTTCATCATCATTGAATCCCCTTATCGGAACCATGTTTATTTTTATCGGCAAAAGACCTGTATCTTCTGCTTCCTGAATTCCATTTAGCACACTTTTTATATCACCTCCCCTTGTTATCTCCCTGTATCTTTCAGGACGGAGGGAATCGAGGCTAACATTTACCCTTCTTAATCCTGCTGATGCAAGGGATTGGGCATATTTCTTAAGCAAAAGGCCATTAGTGGTGAGGCTTATATCCTCTATACCCTCTATGTTGTTTATTGATGAGATTAAATGAGGAAGGTCCTTTCTTATGAGTGGCTCTCCACCAGTAATTCTTATCTTTCTTACGCCGAGACCTGCTGCAATCCTGACTATTCTTATAATCTCTTCATATCTTAGTATATCTTTGTGCTCTATAGGCCTTACCCCTTCAGATGGCATGCAGTAGATGCATCTGAGGTTACAGCGATCAATTACAGATATTCGCATATAGTCTATAATACGCTCATATCTGTCTCTAATTAGTGACATTTTTTATGATCACCGCTTTTTCTTGGGTTGGCTCACGGGTCCTGGCGATATCTCTTGTATCTTCTTCTTAGCAAGTTCAGACTCTGTAGAGCTCGGGTATCTCTCTATAACCTTTTCGAGAAGTACCTTTCCTGTCTTTTTATCTCCCATCTCTATAAATGCATATGCCTGCTTCAATATAGCGACCCTTGTCTTTTCATGAGCAGGATATTTCTTTAAAAAGGCTTCATATGATAATATCGCATCGTCATATCTTTTTTGAGCATATTGGGATTCAGCTATCAAGAAGTATGCATTGGCTGTAAGTGCATGATCCGGAAATTTCTTTATAAAGTTATCAAGTTTTTGTTCAGCAGAGTCATACCTCTTTTCTTTAAAGTCTATATAAGCCTCGTCATACAACCTTTGAGGGTCTATTGCCATTGCGTCATTCTGCCTTTTTTCAGGAGGGTCTGGTTCTTTAGAGGCTTCTACCGGCTGTTCCTTTTTCTCAATATTTGCTGTCTGACTTAATATCTTCGTCTTTATATCCTTTAATTCTCCTTCAAGCATAGCTATCCTGGCTTGAAGTACTTCCCTTTCTGATAATAATTCTTTTAATGTCCTGTCTATAAAGTATTTGCTCTCATCAAACCTGCCCTTGAGTGATTGAATCTCCCTTAGAAGTTCTGAAGTCTGAGACAATAAAGATGATTGGCTCTCCCTTATTGCATTAAGTGTGTATTCCTTGACAACTCCCTCCGTTCTTTCCTTCAATGCAGCAATATCCCTTTGTGCCTCCGAGAGGCCATTTTTGATTTCGGCAATTTCCTTTTTCTGGGTTGAGGCCTCGATCTGGAGGCTTGTCAAACGATTATTTACATTTTCGAGATCAGTGGTGGTTGCACAGCCTGCCAGAATTAGCAAACAAAAAAGAAAACACAGGATACAATAAAATGTAGAAAATCTATTCCCTGACTCATGTATCCTGTTATCTGTGACCTTGACTTTGAACCATGAATCTCCAGGCACTATTTTGTCCCTTCTATAAATACAAAGTGAGCCCTTCTGTTTTTGACCCAGCACTCTTCTGTCTGTTCATTACAAACAGGTTTTTCCTCTCCATAGCTTATGGTATCAATCCTCTTAGAATCTACACCGAGGGAAACAAGATACTCCCTCACAGCCCCTGCCCTTCTATCTCCGAGGGCAAGATTGTACTCATTGGTGCCCCTTTCATCACAGTGACCCTCGATAATGACCTTTATATTTTTATTCTTCAGCAGTATCGATGCAGCCTCTTTTAAGATTGGTTTTGCATCATCCCTTATTTCGTAGCTGTCAAAATCAAAGAAAATATCCCTTATCTTTGTCTGAAGCTCTTTTATAACAGACATAGTATCAGAGGGCTGAAGTCTTGCAAGTTCTTTTTCTGTAATGGTTTCCTTCGGAATCGTGCCTGTAATGACCGCATCTGAAGGAGTAACCCCTTGCTTATCTTCTTTGATTGTTTCGGTCCTTTGAGAAATACCATCTTCAGGTCTTTCTGATAAAGTGGCTACCCTTCTTTGAGTGCATCCATTAATAAAGATTACAATCAGTGTTAAAATTAAGGCTGTTATAAATAACCTTTTCATTTTACCTCCAGAAGGTTTTTTGTAATCTAATTTAACAAACATCTTCTTTTATATGCAACTTTAATCATACTCATATGCTAAAATAAATATATATGTTGTTCAGAGCAACAATATTCATTTTTTTATTATTTTTTGCTCACTTCTCATTTGCCGTGCCACCAGATCAGAAGGCAGAATTTGGAGATGTAATCTTTGATGGAAAGGTGCACTCAAAAGGTATCAGCTGTGAAGAATGTCATCCAAAGATATTCCCGATGAGCAGGGGTTCAGTAAAGATAACCATGGCAGACATTAGAGCCGGGAAATTTTGTGGTGAGTGTCACAATGGCAAAAGGGCATTTGGTGCAAGCTCTTCAAAGAATTGTTCAAGATGCCACAAGGGGATATAAAATGGGCAGTGAGAGAATCGAACTCCCGACACGGGGCTTTTCAGGCCCCTGCTCTACCGACTGAGCTAACTGCCCGCATAATTTTTATATAACTTTGCACCTTCAAAAGTCAAGCCAGCAACGATTCTGTTTTATTTACCAAATCCTTTGTTATAATATATTTGTATTTAAATTATGTTTTAAATAGGAAGTTATGGGGTGAAAATGACCGATAAGAATGTCCTTGTTATCGACGACAGCCCGATGGTAACAAGGCTGGTTAAGGCAGCCCTTTCTGATGAGGGATACACAGTTTATTCTGCTGAAGACGGAGAAGAAGGCTTAAAAATCGCTGAAGACATTCACCCATCTGTTATACTCGTTGACTTCATAATGCCAAAGATGAACGGGTATCAGTTTTGCAGTGCAATAAGAAAAGATGAACAACTTAAGGATACCCCTGTAATACTCATCACATCCAAAGGGGAGGTTGCAGAGCAATTTACAAAAAAATTCGATGACCTTAGCTACCTTGTAAAACCTATAAATACAAAAGAACTTGTGGAAAAGGTTAATGCACTTATTGAATCGCAAAAGGCAAAGAAGACAGAACAGATCGGGATTGTGGAGCCTTCAAACGGGGGATTGGAAACAGCAGAAATATACCCATCAGAAGACATTCAAATTGCCACTCCAGCACTCCAAGAAACTTTAGAAATTGAAAAGCATAATGAGATTCAGCCTTCTATTGATGCTGCCTTATTGCCGGAAATAGAAAAGACGGTAGAAAAGATAGTCCATAGATATTTTTCTGAGTTTTCTACTATGTTTCAGAGCGGCATATCAGATGCCCTCAAACAATCACCGATAGTCACAACCGGAATAATATTCTCTGGAGAGCTCTCTGACCTTAATATAATAGATGTTCTACATCTCGTAGAAGTATCTAACCTGACAGGCAATCTTTCGATTCATTCCTCCAACAATTACATAATCTATTTCGAAAACGGCGATATAGTTTATGCCACAATGGATAAGAAAAGATCTGTATTGCAGGATGTTAATTCTATAAAAGAGCAGATATTCGAAATAATCCATACACTCCTTACAATTGAGGGTGGAAAGTTTTTCTTTGAAAAAATGCCTATTTCTGAGGAGTTGAAAAGTAGTACATTAAGACTGAAGCCCTCTAATTTGATTCATGAGGTTGTTAGAAAGTATGCCAAAAAGGGGTAATGATGCCAAAGCCTGACACCGCAGAAATACTTGAATATTTCCTTCAGGAAGCAGAAGACTATATTAATACCCTCGAGAGGGGCATATCTCAACTAAGAACAACACCAAATGGAGATGTCCTGATAGAAGAGCTTTTTAGGGCAGCCCATACCCTTAAAGGCTCGGCAGCTATTGCTCGACTGACAGAAACAACAAAAATCGCCCATAGAATGGAGGATATACTTGAGGAGTTAAAAGATAAAAAGATATTTCCTACCAGAGGGATCGTTGATATTCTGAGATTTATGCTCAATACAATAAAGAGGCTTGTTCAGAATATATCCGAAAACAAAAAAGAAGACGCAGGTGTATATGAAGAGATTATTAAAATTGTAAATGAGACCCTTTTAAAAGAAAAAAGCAAGACACCCATAGAGCCATTAGAAGATATAGAGAAACCTATAGTGCAGACAAGAAAAGAGGTTTCCCTATCTGGTAACCATATAAAGATTGACATAAATACAATAGTTGAGATGACAGATCTCATAGAAAATGCCCTGAGCCAAAAAAACTCATTCATAAAAAATACCAAAGACATTGGCTTAACATTAGATGTATTGTCTGCTAATAAAGATATAATTACAAAGACAATTACCGAATTACCCTCTATTTTGGAAAAAAAACCCGATATTTACATATCCATTGAAAAACTCAAAAAGGCAACTACCGATATGTCTGAAGCTTATGAATATCTAAATGAGTTCATAAAATATCTTATTCGCAGTGCTGAAGAAATGGAGAAGACATTGGAGATTTTAAAATCTCTTGTCCATGACATGAGAATGACAGAAGCTGACAGGTTTTTCCAGAGGTTTATAAAATCCGTAAAGGAAATCGCAAGCCAGAACAACAAAAAAGTGGAGGTGGTTGTCAAGGGTGGTCAAATCAAGATTGACAGGGTGATCATAGATAGACTTTTTGCTCCCCTCACTCACATTGCAAGAAATTCAATAATCCATGGCATAGAAAGCCCTGAAGAGAGAATAAAATCAGGAAAAACCGCTGAGGGATTGATTACCATATCTGTTAAAGGCAAAGATAACTTAATCGAAATAGAGATTTCGGATGACGGTAGAGGCATCGATACAAATATAATTAGAAAGACAGCAATAAAAAAGGGTATTTTAAATCCAGATGATAACCCATCTAAAGATAAACTGATTTCATTAATATTCGAACCCGGCTTTACAACCGCAGAGATAAGTGATATAAGTTCAGGAAGGGGAATAGGTCTCAGCGCTGCCAGAAAACAGATAGCTGACATGAATGGAACCATAGAGGTCTTTTCTGAAGAGGGATGTGGAACAACATTCAAAATTAGCATCCCATCATCAATGATTAGTTTGACTTAATTGTTTATTTTATATATTGTAAAATTATGATAGAGAGCGCCCAAAATGTTTTACCTTTAGGTCAGTTGTTGGTAAGGGCAAACATCATAACCGAAAAACAACTAAATGAGGCCCTTCAATACCAAAAGCAGACCGGAAAGAAACTCGGACATGCATTAATCTCCTTGGGTTATATAAAGGAAGAAACCCTTGCAAACTTTTTAAGCACACAGTATAATCTCCCGCTCATCAAGCTCTCTGAACAAGAATTTGACCCATTTTTTTTAGACATACTCCTTAAGCTCGTTCCATACGAAACCGCCTTGAAATACCTTATTTTCCCTATATCAATGGATGGCTCTGTCCTTACTGTAGCGACTGCAGACCCTGCCAACAAGTTTGCTATAAGTGGACTCGGACTCCTTACTGGAATGAAGGTATCAGTCTATGTGGCATCCGAAAGCGAAATATTAGAGGCAATAAAAAAATATTATCCACAGGATGTCCAGACTGTGCCTCCTACTGAAACAGAAACCATCGAAACGCAAAAAAGAGAACAGAAAGAACTCGACAACTCCTTTGATCTAAATATCCTGGAGCCAAAAGACCTTGACAAACTCGTTGATAGCGTGGCTGATGAGATTACAGTCGTTGAGGAAAAAGAAGAGGCAGTAGAAGTAAAGATAGATGCCCCTATGGTAAAGCTGGTCGACGGCATTTTATTAAACGCAGTCAAATCTCGTGCAAGTGACATACACATCGAGCCTTATGAAAATGTTGTGGTTGTTAGGTTCAGAATAGACGGAATGCTTCAGCCAATTATGAAACTCCCGGTAAAGATAAAGGCTGCGCTTTCTTCAAGAATAAAAATAATGTCAAATCTTGATATATCAGAAAGAAGGCTTCCACAGGACGGAAGAATAAAGCTAAAATTTGGCGGCACTCGTGAGATAGATTTCAGAGTATCAACACTTCCAACACTTTTTGGAGAAAAGATTGTCTTAAGGCTACTTGATAAATCAAATCTTCAGCTTGACCTCGTTAAGCTCGGTTTTGACGAAAAACCGCTACAGGATTTCCTTGAGGCAATAGAAAAGCCTTATGGCATGATACTCGTTACAGGTCCAACAGGAAGCGGAAAGACCACAACCCTTTATTCAGCACTTTCTCATTTAAATAAACCCGGAGTAAACATAATGACAGCAGAAGACCCGGTTGAATATAACTTTATGGGTATAAATCAGGTCCAGATAAGAGAAGATATTGGATTAACATTTGCATCTGCCTTGAGGTCATTCCTCAGACAGGATCCAGATATTATATTAGTTGGTGAGATAAGGGACTTTGAGACAGCAGAGATTGCGGTCAAAGCCGCGCTTACCGGACACCTCGTTCTCAGCACACTCCACACAAACGATGCCCCAAGCACTATAACGAGATTAATAAACATGGGCATAGAGCCCTTTCTCGTATCCTCATCAGTTATCTTAATAGTTGCACAGAGATTGGCAAGAAAGCTATGTCAGAATTGCAAGCGGGAGCAGAAAATATCTGAGGCATCTCTCATAAAGATCGGTTTCCCAAAAGAGATTGTCGGAAAAGTAAAGTGCTATGAGGGTGCAGGTTGTCCTGCCTGTAACAACACCGGTTACAAAGGCAGGGTAGCCCTTTATGAGGTCATGCCTATAAAAGACGAACTAAAAGAACTAATTATTCAGGGTGGCACAGCAGTAGAAATAAAGAAAGAGGCTGTCAGATTAGGTATGGCAACGCTTCGCCAGAGTGGTATAAAAAAGGTAATTGACGGAATTACAACTATTGAAGAGATCCTCAGGGTGACATTCGAAGATTAGTATTTTATTGCATTAAAACCCTTTGATTATGGGTATATACATTCATTCTGTCTGACCTCACAAACCCTATAACAGTGAGTCCATATTTATCAGCAATATCTAAAGCAAGGCTCGTTGGAGATGTCCTGCTGGCAACAATGGGTATGCTCCACCTTGCACATTTTGATACAATCTCAGATGAGAGCCTGCCGCTTGCAAGCATGATCTTGCCAACAAATGAAATATTTTCGAGCAGTGCATATCCGATAACCTTATCAACAGCATTATGCCTGCCTATATCTTCAGCAAGACATATAATCTCTCTACCATCACTTAGTCCAGCACTATGCACACATCCTGTCATCTTATAAAGCTCTGAGGCATTCTGAAATCTTTTGAATAGATACTTTAAGTCGCTTAACCTAATCGAAAAATCATCTTCTATCCTCTGAAGGGACAATCTCTTAGGGAAAGTTATTCCACCGATGCATCCTGATGTAATGACTGCACCTTCGGTGATAACATCTCCTTCTGCAGGTATATCAACTACAATCTCTTCTCCATATTCAATAGATATTCTCTCCGCACACCATCCACCCCTTATAATATTCTCTGTCGAAATCATTCCTACAACTAATTCCCTTACCATAACCGGCGTGCAATAGAGACTCATATATTCCCTGCCATTGACAAGAATGCGTATCCTCTTTTCAATAGCTATAATGTCTTCCCTTTCCTCAAAGGAATCGCCTGTGAACTTAAATATTTTACGTTTTATAAAGCCGTTCATACATTCTTGCATTCTCAATCGCTGTGCCGCATACCTCTGCAAGTGATGCTGCAAATGAAATATCCTCATCTGTAAAGTGTCTCGGCTTGTCAGTAAGCAGCCTCAACACACCTATCACCTTGTCTTTTGCAATAATTGGAAGGGTGAGCATGCTTTTTATCCCCTCCTCCATAGCCTCTTTCTGATAATGAACCCTCCTGTCAGTGCTAACATCATATATTGCAACAGGCCTTGTCTGAAGGGCTTCCCTTACATTCTCTTCTGTGTCAACAGGTCCTCTGCCGAGGTATTTGTCACTGAGCCCATAAGCAGCCACAAGCTCAAGCCTCTTTCCTGTTTCATCTAATAACCTTATTGTAGCAGCCTTTAACTTCATTACCTCCGGTAATTTCCTGACTATAAGATTTAAAACCTCGCCCAATCTTAAAGTAGAACTGACTGCCTTTGTAACATCCTGAAAGACTCTAAGATATTCCTTTGCACGAGACACTGTCGCCTCAAATGTCCTTGCATTTATTATTGCGATTGCTGCCTGTTCAGCGATTGCGGTCATAAACTTCAGGTCTTCATCAGTATACTTAACGGGCTCAGCAGTATACATTCTCAAAACCCCTATGACCTCCTTCTTAAACTTGACAGGAATAGACAATATGCTTCTTATGCCTTCCTTTTCTGCATCAATTCGGTATCGAGCCGATGTATCTGAAGTTATATCATAAATAGAGACAGCCTTACCTTCCATGGCGTCAGCTATGCTTTTATCATAATCAACTGGTCCTTTATTAACATAACTCTCACTCAATCCATAATAGGCAGCAACCTCGAGTTTCTGTGTCTCCTTATTTAAGAGCCTGAGCATACTCGCCTTTACATTCATCACCTTAACTGCGTTTACCACAATAAGATTAAGAACCTCGTTAAGGGAAAGGCTTGAGCTTATAGCCTTGCAGATATTTTGATAGCTTTCAAGATATATCTTTTTTTCAAAAATCTTATCTGCACAATCAGGGCACATTCCGTGAGTAAATACCCCGTAACCCTCATCTGTTAGATGCTTCTCTATCTGCTGCCACGAATCATCCTCTACCCTAATCTTTTTACACCATGCACATATCGGCATGAGCCTTTCCTTTCGCTTATTTTTTATATAAGACTCAACTGCTCTAAACACCCTTGAATTATCTCTTAATGTACAAACAACCCCTATTAAATTATTACCCTTATAAACAGGAGAGGCTTGTTCTTCTACATATATTTTTTCTTCATGCTTATTTATAAGAAAAACGCTTTTTGCAATGCCTCGAAATGACTGTAAACATACAATAGCCGGATATTCATATGGGTGAAGCCTTGTCCCTGTCTCATCTACCAATAAAATAACCTCTGTACATATCTTACCTTTGACATCTTTAAAGGCATAACCCGTAAGGGTTTCCATTCCTTTATTCCAATACTCAATTTTTCTGTCTGTGCTGACATAATAAACCCCATCAGATATATTGTCGAGAATATCAAGATATATGTTTTTAAAAAGCATTTTTTATTATATCATCAAAATATTGGCTATTGGTTTAGCTTAATAAGACTATTAAATTTTCTGTTAGTTCGACTGCAAGATGAAAATGAAGTATCAAAATAACTTGACGATTTTAAACACTTTTTTGTATCGTAAAAATCTATTGTGGGCCGTTAGCTCAGTTGGTAGAGCAGCTGACTCTTAATCAGCGGGTCGGAGGTTCGAATCCTCCACGGCTCATTTTAAATCATATAGTGGAAGTGCCAGCGCATCCTCACTGCCTTTCGCAGGGCAAGAATGGATCGACACAGCAAAGGAACTGGGCCGCCAGATTCCGCAGCCAAAAGGTCGATTTATGAATAATATTTTTAATTGGTGCGGTCTAAATATGTCCAGCACAACGTTCTAAATTAGAACGAGCCGAAGAAGATGCATTGAACAAAGTGGTCGAGAAAGGACTTTTTGCTAATAAAGACGAGGCTGCAAGAGCAGCTATCATAAAATACGCTTCTGATTTAGGAATACTAAGTCCTGCAATGATGTGGAATAAGATAAGAAAACATAAAAAAAGAAAAAAAGTAACGCCTGAACAGCTAAAAACGGACATGGAAGCCTTAGAAGATGAGGCGTAGGGTTTTCCTCGATACTAATATCTTCATTTATGCCTTTGAGTTTCCTGAAAGCAATTCCCATAAAATCATAAACCTTCTTAATAACGGACAGATCGAAGCAATAATCTCCCAACGAGTGCTAAAAAAGGTACAATCATACTTCAAAAAGTTCTATGACAAAGACTTATCGGCCTCTTTTAGAGACTATCTGCTGAGAACTTGTACTGTGGTCTTCACAACCGATGTCAAAAAAGAGATGAGACAGCACAAATCGCAGATTGCAGATTAAAGACAAAGACCTTGAGCAGTTGGCAGTTGTCAAAAAACTTGGGATAAAATTTTTGATAGCATACGACCGAGATTTTGAAAATGTTGAAGAATATACGAGTCCGAAAACTTTCATTGAACTATTGGGACTAAAGTCAAGCCTCACTGACTACTGAATGCACCCTTTATTTTCTGCCATATCTACCCTTTCTCCTGAATTCCAAGATGCTCTTGTCTCGGAGTATTTGAAGCTGCTGGTCTATGACTCATAGAAAGGACCTTTGGGCGGGAGATTTTTATTTGTAAACATCTCCTCTCGGGCCGATTTTTATAATCAGAATAGTATTTCCAATAACAGTGGCAAGTCTTCTGTATTTTCCGACCATGATCCTAATAAATATTTTCTTCTCCTGCAATGGGCTTAATATTTACAAGCACTCCATCGGTTAACCTTAACAAAACCAGATCAATTAAGACCTTATAATCTTTGGGCAGATTTTTGTAATCTTTTGCGGCACTCTTTGAAAACTCTACTCAAACCTTGCCATGTAATGGTTTCGCCTTTTTTGTGCTCAAGCTTGCCTTTACTGATAAGCACTCTTTCTTCTTTGGTAAGCAGTGACATCGCTTTGTACAACAGTCCTCCAGAAGATATCTATCAAAATATCTTTAAGCAGTGACCTCAGCATATTGACAAGGGCGTCTTCAGGCATGGTCAACCTTTTGGTTCCCACCAAATCACCATCTTTGCTTGACAACAAAGCAAAACAGAGGTTAAGCTTTTTCTAAATATTTTTAAGAACCATAAAAAAGAGACAAATGGAAATTGAACAAATTGCCCAGCGGGTAGCAATAACTGCCGTCCCCATTCTTGTTGCGATAATAATGCATGAAATATCTCACGGCTTTGTAGCAAACAGGCTTGGAGATCCCACCGCAAAAATGATGGGGAGACTGACCCTTAATCCTGCATCCCACATAGATCTGTTTGGCACCATTATAATGCCCATAATGATATTTATATTTACTAATGGTCAATTTGTATTCGGTTACGCAAAACCTGTTCCTATAAACCCACATAATTTTAAAAATCCAAAAAAAGATATGGCGATTTCGGCAGCGGCAGGACCCCTGACCAACCTATCCCTTGCTGTACTGAGCATTATACTGCTTAAATATGTCATTATTCCTGTTTCTGCGTTCGTCCCTGAAGCCGCGGAACTAAGGATACTTAAGCCATTATCACTGATGCTTACAGCAAGCATATCCCTTAATACAGTACTTGCTGTATTTAACATGATACCTATACCTCCTTTGGATGGTGGCAGGGTATTGATGGGTCTACTGCCTCACAGGCAAGCAGAAATACTCGGCAGAATAGAGCCTTACGGCGTTATGATAGTCCTCGTATTAATGTTTACTGGCATAGCAAGGTATTTTATTGTACCGGTAATAAATATAATACTTGGTCTGTTAAATATTCTTTTTTAAGGGAGGAAATTTGCAAAAGGATCGTGTTTTAAGCGGGATGCAGGCAAGTGGCAGGCTCCATCTCGGAAATCTTGTTGGAGCGCTAAAAAACTGGGTAAATCTTCAGGATAGATATGAATGTTTTTATTTTGTTGCGGACTGGCACGCCCTTACTACTGGATATGCAAATCCATTATCAATTAAAGAGAGCACACAGGACCTGTTAATAAATTTCATTGCTGCAGGTCTTGACCCTGAAAAATCTACAATATTCATTCAATCTCGAGTGCCTCAACATGCTGAGCTTCACCTTCTCTTATCAATGATAACGCCTCTGGGCTGGCTCGAAAGGGTACCTACATACAAGGAAAAGCAGGAGCAGCTTAAAGACAGAGATCTTTCAACATATGGTTTTTTAGGCTATCCTGTTTTACAAACGGCTGATATTATAATTTACAGAGCAAAGTATGTCCCGGTTGGGATTGATCAATTCCCACACCTTGAGATATCAAGAGAGATAGCAAGGAGATTCAATTACATTTATAAAGAAATCTTTCCTGAACCAGAAGGGCTGCTGACAGAATTTCCGAAGGTGCCCGGGCTTGATGGCAGAAAGATGTCAAAGAGTTACGACAATGCAATTTACTTAAGCGACCCTCCAGAGGTTGTAGAGCAGAAGTTACGAACGATGATGACAGACCCAGCAAGAAAAAGAAGAACCGATAGGGGAGAGCCTGAAATGTCACCGGTATTCCAATTGCATAAGATATTTTCTTCAGAAGAAGAGATCAATGAGGTTGCACATGGCTGTCGGACTGCTGGCATTGGCTGTATAGACTGTAAAAAGATCTTGATAAAAAATATATTTAATTACCTTGAGCCTATATGGCAGAGAAGAAATGAACTTATCCAAAATCCAAAACTGTTGTTCGAAATAGCTCAGGCAGGCTCTAAAAAGGCACAGAAAGTCGCTGAAGATACATTAATGCTTGTAAGAGAGGCAATTGGATTAATTTAATCAGGAGGTCACATGTCAGAGATATACGATACAATCATAATCGGTGGAGGTCCTGCAGGATTGAGTGCTGCGCAATATGCAGCGAGGGCAAAGCTCAAAACAATAGTGCTTGATAAATCTCAAACCGCAGGCGCCCTTGCCTTCGCAAGCCTTATAGAAAACTATCCCGGCATATGCCAGCCAATGACAGGCAAAGAACTGCTCGATATATTCAGGAGACAGGCAATAGATTTTGGTGCGGAATATGTAGAGACCCAGGTAATAGGTGTTGCACTGGAAGGAGAGACAAAACAGGTCTTTACCATGGAAAAGACATACGAAGGCAAGACAGTCATTATTGCCACAGGCTCTATGGGAAGAAAGCCTACCATAAAGGGAGAGGCTGAATTTTTGGGAAGGGGCGTAAGCTACTGTGCTGTTTGCGATGCTGCCTTTTTCAAGGGGAAAAAGGTCTGTGTATTAGGAGACTCTGAAGAGGCTGTCAAAGAGGCAGGCTATCTGACTCGCTTTGCAGAAACAGTCTATTTAATATCTCCATCCAAAAAACTAAAAGTTGAACAGGACAATCCAGCATTAAAAATCCCGAACCTTAAGGTTATTTTAGGCAATACAGTAGTTCTTATAGAGGGAAATGAAGACGGAGTGCAACTGATACACCTAAAAGATACAGAAGGAAACGAGAGCAGATTAGAGCTTTCAGGGGTATTTGTTTATCTGCATGGAAGCAGACCAATTATTGATTTTCTGAATTATGCAGTAGAACTATCTGATGATGAGTGTGTGACCACAAACAAAATGATGGAGACAAATATACCCGGCGTGTTTGCAGCAGGCGATGTAGTATGCACAGAGGTCAGACAGGTCGTAGTTGCAGCAGCTCATGGATGCATTGCCGCTCTCTCAGCTGAGAAGTATATATTTAATCGTAAAAGAAGAAGATACGACTGGCATGGATAATGAATTAAAGGCAATGGTTCTGGATTACATGGAAAAAGGGTTTCTTGAAAACATCATCGATATGTTCAAGCATGATGAAAATCTGTTTCCTTTGATAATAGACATGATAAAAGACGAAAGGGTGCGTGTGAGGCTTGGGGCTACTGCTCTTGTGGAGGAGTTGATGAAGTTCAAGCCAGAGCCACTTGTAAAATTGATACCGGATATCGCTGAACTCCTGAAGGATGAAAATCCAACCATTAGAGGCGATGCAGCAAATCTGCTCGATATAATTGGACACAGAGACGCCCTTCCGTTTCTTATGGCTTCAGAAAATGATGCTGATTTAAATGTCAGAGAAATTATTAACGATGCAATCAAAAAAATCAGCAGTTGACTTTTTAGGATAAAAACAAAAAGGCAGTCTTTGCTATTAAGCAAACTGCCTTTAATAAAGAATTAGTTTTAAAATTTATTATTTAGGCGGGATCTCTACAAAACTTCCGCCGAAATATGTATATATTAACTTACCTTCGTCCACTAACTCCTTAAGGGCATCTTTAACCTCGTCTCTCGAGATTCCAAGATCTGTAGATATCTGCTTCTGGATATCACTCGATTTTAACTTCTTCTTCCCCATTGATTTTTCGACTAACTCATAAATCTTTTGTTTTACCGCTTCTTTTTCCATCTCGCACCCCTCTTTTTAGGTTTAGTTAAGGCTGAGGCAAAATTTTTCTGAACCCCAACCTTAACCTGTGTTTTAATATTACCACTTAAATGTTGCCGCTGTCCTGAATGTCTCCCTTGCAATAAGGAAGTCGTCTATGTGCTGGAATGTAAATGGCAATCCTGTAACCTTGAAGAACTTCTCCCAGCCAATCCTTTCTATCCACTCTCCTACCCTTTCGTGCTTCCTTGCATCTGCTATATAAGCATCAAATATCTTCCTTATTGTAGATGTGACCTCTGGCCATCTTGGAGGATTATTTTTAATAAACGGAACCGCAAGTTTTGAGAATTTTGGATTGCTTCTGAGATTTCCAACCTTTCCGCCAACAACAATCGCAACCCCATCATTTTCAGGATCATGGATCTCTATCGGTGGACAAACTGTGAAGCAGTTTCCACAATACATGCACTTATCTTCCTTGATCTTCACGCTTTTCTTAGCTGGATCTGGACTGATTGCTCCGGTAGGGCATGCAGCAATTGTTGATGGTATCTCACACATATTCTTAACCTTATCATGGTCTATTGTTGGCACCTTTCTATGAACAGCAACTACTGCTATGTCAGAGCAGTGCACTGCACCGCACATGTTAACACAGCATGCAACTGCAAGCCTCACCTTGTTAGGTGTCTCCTTGGTTGTGAAGTAATCAGCAAACTCATCCATCAGTACCTTGACAAGGCCTGATGCATCTGTACAGGCTGAATGGCAGTGAACCCATCCCTGGGTGTGAACTATATTGCTGACCCTCGAGCCTATTCCACCGATCATATATTTCTTGGCTTTTAGCTCATTCTGGAGTGGCTCAAGATTTTTTTCATCAGAAACAAGAAACTCGACATTGTTTCTTGTTGTAAACCTGATGTAGCCATCACAGTACTTTTCTGCAATTTCAGCCATATCTCTTATCGTGTCTGTGCTGAGAAGCCTTGGGGATGCAACCCTCACAGACCATATCTTGTCACCGCTATTTGCAACATGAACCATTACACCGGGGCTGAGCACCTCATGATATTTCCAGTCTCCGTAGTTTTTCTGAATAACCGGGGGTAAAAAATCCTTATAATGAGGCGGACCTATATCTGTTCTTCTTTGTGGTAATGTCATATATTCCTCCTTTATTTTTTAGATAATGTTTATTTCTGCAAATCTGCTTCTGTCCAGAAGAAGAATGGGTCTCTTCTTGGCTCTTTAATCTGTTGAGGCTGAGGTTCAACACCTATATACTCCAGAAACTCTCTCATACCCCTTCTGATTATAAGCTCACCTATCCTCTCTCTGTTCTTTCCGTGTTCATCCCAGTACTCCCACATCTTCCTTACAAGTTCCTTGAATTCATCATATGGGGGCTCCATCTTCATAAATGGAACGATTACCCATGAGAGTGTTGCACCAATAACAAACGGAGCCTTGCTACCGATGAGGATTGTCGCACCCTTCTCACCAGTTGGCTTTAAAGCCTTTGTCATCTTTGCAATACAGTGCATGCACCTCACGCAATCATCATCGTTTATCTTAAGTTCTTTACCATCATAGCTCATACACTTGCTCGGGCACATATTCACTATTTCTTCCTGAATGTTCATGCCCTTGTTTGCATAGTTGGCAACCTCTGCTTGATCAATAGCTATTTTTCCTTTCCATGTGCCAATTATTGAACAGTCTGCACGGGCAATAGACGCTATACAGTCAACCGCGCATCCTGCTGTCTTGAATTTGAATTTATAAGGGAATGCTGGTCTGTGAATCTCATCCTGAAACTCCTGAGTTATAGAGTATGTAATATCGAGGGTGTTTATATTCGACCATTCACAACGAGCAGGACCAACACAGCAACTCGGTGTCCTCATTGCGGAACCAGAGCCTCCAAGATCCCAGCCCCTTGATGAAAATTCAGCAAATATGGGTTCTAAGTTTTCTGTATTAGTTCCAAGCAGGACAAAATCTCCTGTTGAACCATGAAGATTTGTGAGACCGCTTCCATACTTGTCCCAGATGTCACAAGCCTCTTTTAAGAATTTAGATGTGTAGAAAAAGCCTGCTATTGAGTTAATTCTTACAGTATGAAAATTTGCTACATTAGGAAATTCATCAGGAAGCGATGAATACCTTCCTATGACACCCGAACCATAACCCCTAACACCAACTATTCCGCCGTGTTTCCAGTAACCCCTCTTGTCCCTGTATGACTTCTCGAGCTGGCCAAGCTCATCAGCAGCCATATCGTTCTTTGCTGCTGCCTTCTTAATCTCTGTCACAAAACTTGGGAAAGGGCCCTTTTCGAGTTCATCCAACAGGGGAGTCTCATACTTCTTTGGCATAAAATCCTCCTCTTTATTTTGATTTTACGACTTAAAACTTACACAAAAAAGCAATAAAGGCTAATACAGAAATAACCGAATCGTCAAATAAAAAAAATTTATTTATCTATTAGCTTTACTTTTTATTTTTGACTTGACCCCCTTTATGATTCCTGCGTAAAATTAAAGTCAACATGAAGATTAAGTGCATAGAACTGAATGGCTTCAAATCCTTTTCTGACAAGACAATGTTCCCCCTTCATAGCGGAATTACCTGCATTGTTGGACCAAACGGTTGCGGCAAAAGCAATATCGTAGATGCATTCAGATGGGTTCTCGGAGAACAGAGTGCCAAAAGTCTGCGCGGTGAAAAGATGGAAGAGGTGATATTTCAGGGGTCTGCTGCTAAAAAGCAAAAAGGCATGGCAGAAGTTACTTTGATAATCTCCCAGACAAGCCATCTGTCTTCAAACAGCAATTCTAAAAACGGTAACGGTGACGGAGGAGACAAAGAGAGTTCAGATGAGATATCTGTCTCACGCAGGCTATATAGATCTGGAGAGAGCGAATACCTTATAAACAAAAGGCAGTGTCGCCTCAAGGACATCAAGGATATTTTTCTTGATACAGGCCTTGATGTAAAAAGTTACTCAATACTGGATCAGGGCAAAATCGGTGAAATAATTAATGCCAAACCTCTGGACAGAAGATTCCTCATAGAAGAAGTAGCTGGTGTAATGAAGTACAAAGTCAGAAAGGCAGAGGCGATTTCAAAGCTCGAATCTTCAAAACAAAACCTTCAAAGGATAAATGACATTGTCTATGAGGTAAAGAGGCAAATAAATAGCCTGGATAGACAGGTAAAGAAGGCAGAGAGATACAAAAAATTATTAGATGAGATCAGGGAACTGGAACTTAGAATCGCTAAAAGAGAACATACACGATACATAAACTTATTTATTTCATTATCATCAGAGATCCAGAGCCTGAAAGAAACGCTTGCATCTCATAAAACCGAACTGTCTTCATTAGAAAACCTTTTAGAGACCAAAAGGATCGAGGTTGCAGAAAAGGAAAAGATGCTCGCAGAAACAGAAAACATCCTGAATGAAAAACAGCGTGAGATTGCCGATACAGAAAAACTTATAGCTGTCCTTAAGACAAACATCGAGAATCAAAAAGTAGAAATAATCCGTCTTTCGATGTTACAGGAAGAGATAAAATCAAAAAAAGAAGAGCTTTCGATCAGGATTGTTGAGCTTGATGATGCTGAGAATGCCATGCTTTCGAGTATGGAGAATATATCAATGGAATTAAACGAAAAAAAGGATTGGATAGCAGATATCGAGCTTTCGATTGCTGAAAAAGAGACAGAATTAGAAAACAAAAGAAAAGAGCTGTTTAAGGCATCAGAACTCCTCAGCACCAAAAAAAATGAAATTCACAATCTCCAGACAGCTCACGCAACACTAAAGTACAGGGAATCGGCTACATTAAAGGATATAAATACTATAGAGGCAGAAATTGAGAAACTGAAGGAATCAATAAAAAAAGAGCAGGATTCAATTGAAATCATTACCCAAAGGCTTAAAAGTCTCGGGGCAGAAAAAGATGCCGTAACCCTTGAAATAAATATGACAAAAGAAGAAATAGAGAATACCAAAGAACTGCTTTTCAAAGAAAAGGAAGCCCTTGCGTCAAACATATCGAGGATTAACTCCCTAAAGGAATTAATTATAGATAAGTCATTGACCGACTTCGTGTCAGAGGGGAAAGGGTATAAAATCCTTTCAGACATAATCTCAGCGGATAAGGATATCGAAATAGCCATAGAGTCAACCCTCTTTGATAAGATTAATGCACTGATAATTAATGATGTCATGGACATATTCTCTGCGGTAAGAATCATAAAAGAGAAAAATATAGGCAGGACAGCAATGTTTTATGCTGGATTTAAAAATAAAAGGACACAAAAAGAGCAATCTCATACAGAGGCTTCACATGATGGAATAATCGGAAAGGTGTCTGATTGCATCTCAATCGAAAATCACGACCTGAAGGCGGGCATATCTGATTCATTTGATAACACATATATTGCAAAGGATCTTCAAACCGCCATTGAATTACTTGGCGATGAAACCTTTAACAATGGAGGTAATATATCTATTGTTACACTTGATGGAGAGGTTATAGACAGCAGGGGATGGATCTTTGCAGGACATGGCAAAGACATACTCAAAAAAAAGAGAGAAATAAAAGAGCTTGGCTCTAAAATAGACAGACAGCAGACATCAATAGCAGAGGCAGAGAGTAGCCTGAAGATTTTAAATGAAAAAATTACGGAAAGAAAAGATCGATTGAAAAATATAGAGGACTCTATAATTAATTTAGAAAAACAGCTATCCCTATGTAACCAATCCTTGATTAGCCATCAGGAAGATCTCCAGAGAGATGAATCGCGTCTTTCTTTTCTTAAGATAGAAATTTCGACCATTCATGAAGATATAATATCTCTTGAAAATCTCATTGATTCAAAAACAAAAGAAATCTCCCAAATAGAGAAAGAGATTGGTGAAGTCAATAACAAAATTGCCATACTTCAGGAATCCATTTCCACAATAAAGGCAGAGCATGAAGATGCAAGGTCTTATATTACGGACTTGAAACTCTCCCTTGCCTCTTACAAGGAAAAAATTGAATCAATTAAAAGAGAAAGAGAAAATATTGCAGAAAATATAGAAGAACTCGAAGGCAAAAGATTGCTCTCAATAAAAGATGCTGGCGAAGCAGAACAAAGAATAAAAGATGCCATGTCAAGGCTTGAGCAACTTGAAGAAGGGGTCAAATTAATAGTTATTCAAGCAGACAACTTGCAAATAAAAAGGGCTGATATAAAGGAAACAATAACATCGGAAAATCAGGAGATTATATCAAAGGGCACAATAATAAGAAATATAAGGGCACAGATAGATGAGACATCTCAGCAGATTTCGGAAATAAATTCAAAGGCCGTAGAGAATAAGATAAAGGCAGAAAATATAGAGGCATCAATCAAACAAAAATATGGAATCGATATAAATAAAGCAACCATACAAACAGATGGTTTCGAAGAGTCAGAGGACAATCAAAAATTAGAGGAGTTAAATGAAAAAATAAGAGAACTCGGTCCTGTAAATCTTGGCACCATTGAGGAATACGAGGAACTCAAAACTCGGTATGACTTTTTAACAAGACAGCAGCAGGATCTAACGATGTCGATAGCTGAGTTAGAAGAGGCTATAAACAGGATAAACACAACAACAAAAAGGAGGCTTCGTGAGGCTTATGAGACCTTAAAAGCTAAATTTTCTGAGGTGTTTTCGACACTCTTTGGAGGTGGTAAGGCAGACATAATTCTTTCTGATGAGGAAAACATCCTTGAGTCAGGTATCGAAATAATTGCGCAGCCACCCGGTAAAAAACTCCAGAATATTAATCTCCTTTCAGGAGGCGAAAAGGCACTGACATCTCTTGCAATACTCTTTGCGAGCTTTTTAATAAAACCAAGCCCCCTTTGTATACTCGATGAAGTTGATGCCCCATTGGATGAATCAAACACGGTGCGATTTGCACAGATGATAAAGGAACTCTCACATGACACCCAATTTATAATAATAACCCACAATAAGACCACAATGGAGGTTGCGGATTATATATACGGCATTACAATGGAAGAACCAGGCGTCTCAAAGGCGGTTTCCCTGCAACTTACAGGGGCATGATTATTTTTCTTGACATTAATTGTCTTATTACTGTATGCTAATAAGCTTAAAGGAGCAGTTGCTCCTTCGATTCTAAACTGAAGGGGGTAGAGAATTGCATGCTTTAGGTACCCATCTTTTGGTTGAATTGAGGGACTGTAATCCTGAGATTCTGAAAGACCTTAACAAAGTAAAAGATGCACTGGTTTCTGCTGCAAAAGAGGCCAGGGCAACAATAATTGATGTATCATTCCATGAGTTTAATCCATTTGGCATTAGCGGTATGGTAGTAATAGCCGAATCACATCTTTCCATTCATACTTGGCCTGAATACAGCTATGCTGCAGTAGACATCTTTACCTGCGGAGATATAATAAAACCCGAAGTAGCTGCATATTACTTGATTACATGTTTTGAATGCAAAAATCCATCTATAGTTGAAATGAAAAGAGGGCTACTTTCATACTCAAACGAAAAACTTCCCCATAAGGTATGTGATGTTGAACTCCAAATGGTTTCTTGAATATACAACATACGAAGAAGGTTCATTTCATTCCCTCAAAGAGATAATATACGCTGGTAGCTCAAACTACCAGCGTATAGAAATCATTCAAACTGGTAGTTACGGAAAATGTCTCGTGCTTGACGGCAAGATACAGTCAACGATTGCTGACGAATTCATTTACCATGAGGCATTAGTTCACCCGGCCTTAACCATTCACAAATCTCCAAAAAGGGTTTTAATCTGCGGCGGTGGCGAGGGTGCAACTGCAAGGGAGGCATTAAAACATCCTGATATTTCAGAGGTATTTATAGTAGACTTAGACCGAGAAGTAGTGGAACTCAGCAAACAATACCTGAAGGAATGGCATAAAGGCGCCTATGATGACAGAAGGGTAAAGCTCTTCTATGAAGATGCGAGGGGGTTCATAGAAAGGTATGACAATTTTTTTGATGTAATGATCCTTGACCTTCCCGAACCATTTGAAGGTGGTCCTGCCCTTTTACTTTATACAAAGGAATTTTATAGAAAGGCCTATAAATGTTTAAATAAAGATGGTGTAATGGTTACTCAGGCAGCATCTTGTGCTGTTAATAATATGAATGTATTTACCGCCATTGTAAATACCATCAAACAGATATTTCCTGTCGTAATGCCCTATACTGCGAACATACCCTCTTTTCATTCTCCATGGGGTTTTTGTCTTGCATCAAAAGACAAAAAACATAGCACAGTATCAACCGAGATTATCAAAAAAAGGCTCATTAATCTTAAAGGTGAACTAAGATTTTATGATGAAAGCACCCATGTAGGAATGTTTTCTCTACCAAAGTACCTGAGAAAGGCTATAGAGAACGAAACAGCTGTTATCACTGACTCATCTCCTGTTTCGTTCTATTAGCCATCAAGTCTTTATTTCTTATCAGTCAAGGCAGATATTCCAGGAAGTTCCTTACCCTCAAGCAATTGTAAAGATGCCCCACCACCAGTTGATATAAAGGTTATGGCATCACTTACACCTGCCCTATGAACAGCATAATCTGTATCACCACCGCCAACGATGGTGAGTGCATATGCATCTGCAACTGCTCGAGCAATTGCAAATGTTCCTCTCGAAAATGCATCTATCTCAAAAACACCCATCGGACCATTCCATATTATTGTCTTCGCATCCTGAATTGCCTCTGAAAATAGTTTTACTGACGCAGGACCTATATCAAGAGCCTTCCAACCTTTTGGTATCTCCTGAGTGGTAACTATCTTGGTAGCAGCAGCTGGTTCAATGTTTTGGGCAATAACACTGTCAACAGGTAGATAAAACTTGACATCGTTTTTTCTCAATCTCTCCATAATACTGGCAGCAAGACCTAACATGTCAGGCTCTACTAAAGAATCACCTATTTCATACCCAAGTGCCTTAATAAATGTATATGCCATACCGCCGCCCACTATTACCTTATCCACCTTATCAGCAAGATTTTCAAGAACTCCTATCTTTCCTGAGACCTTCGCACCCCCGAGTATTGCAACAAAGGGTCTTACAGGGCTTTCTACCACCCCTTTTAAATATTCAACCTCTTTCTTAAGGAGAAAACCTGTTGCAGAAGGAAGAAACCGAGTAATACCCACGATAGATGCATGTGCCCTATGAGATGCACCAAATGCATCATTGACATAACAATCAGCAAGCCTTGCCAGCGCCTTTGCAAATGCCTCATCATTCTTTTCCTCTCCAGGATGAAATCTCAGATTTTCAAGTAAAATCACATCCCCTTCCTTCATTTTTGCAACAAGACCTTCCACCTGAGGACCTATGCAGTCAGGTGCAAATATGACCTCCTTGTTCAAAAGCCTCTGAAGCCTCTTGGCAACAGGTGACAGACTGTATCTCGGCTCTACTTTGCCTTTTGGTCTTCCAAGATGAGAGGCCAATATGACCTTTGCCCCCTCATCTATTGCATAGTTTATTGTCGGAAGGGTGGAGCGTATCCTCCTATCGTCTGTAATAACAAGATTGTCATCAAGGGGAACATTGAAATCAGCCCTTATAAATACCCTTTTCCCCTTTATGTTTAAATCCTCAATAGTTAGCTTTCCCAATACATCCTTTATTTCTGCTGAAATTTCATCCTTTCTTGGCATGATTTGCTCTCCTTATGCTAAATCTTTTTGCTTATATAAATGACAAGGTCCCTGAGCCTTGAGCTATAACCCCACTCATTGTCATACCATGCGATAACCTTAGCCATACGCTTTTCCATAACCTTGGTAAGGGTGGCATCAAATATAGAAGAGTGGGGATTTCCATTAAAATCAACAGAGACGAGTGGTTCATCAACATATTGTAATATGCCCTTCATTTTTCCTTCAGCCCATTTCTTCATCGCAGCGTTTATCTCTTCAGCAGTCACATCCATATTCAGTTCAGCTACAAGATCAACAACAGAAACATTAGGGGTGGTTACCCTTATCGCAAATCCATCGAGCTTCCCTTTTAGCTCTGGAAGTACAAGCCCGATTGCCTTTGCAGCCCCGGTCGTTGATGGTATCATCGAAATCGCAGCAGCCCTCGCCCTCCTTAAGTCCTTATGGGGGAGATCGAGTATCCTCTGGTCATTGGTGTAGGAATGAACTGTTGTCATCAGTCCTCTAATGATACCGAACTCTGTGTGTAGCACCTTCGCAACAGGGGCAAGACAGTTTGTTGTGCAGGATGCATTTGATATTATCTTATGTTTTGATGGATCGAGTATCTCTTCATTGATTCCGATACATACAGTTATATCAGGCTCTTTTGCTGGCGCTGAGATTATTACCCATTTTGCGCCGGCATCAAGGTGTTTTGAGGCCTTTTCCCTGTCAGTAAAAAGACCTGTCGATTCTATCACTATATCCACATCCATATCTTTCCACGGGAGGTTTTCTGGAACCCTTTCAGCCATCACCTTGATATCCTTACCGTCAACCTTAATAAACCCATCTCCTGCCTTCACATCTGCATCAAAAATTCCGTGCACAGAATCGTATTTCAAGAGATGAGCAAGTGTCCTTGCATCTGTAAGGTCATTGATTGCAACGATCTCTATATCGTTGTAGCCCTTACAAGTCCTAAAAAAATTCCTTCCTATTCTGCCAAACCCATTAATAGCGACCCTGATTGCCATATGTCCTCCTTTTTAAGTGTCACTGAATTTATTTATAACCATACCGGTTAAAAGCTTTGGATAAAAGTATGTCGACTTCGGAGGCATTCTCAAGCCAGACAGTGCGACCCTTTCAACATCATATACATTTGTTGGATTAAGGAAAAAGGCTGCATCATAATCGCCCATTTTAACCTTTCTTAATGATTCCTCTATATCCATTTCATAAGCGACATCCTCTATACCAAGATCTCTCTTAATTATGAGCTCATGCAGGATTATCACATCAAGACTGCTAAGGACTGGATGCAATTCTTTAAGTCCTGACCCTTTGTATTTTAGAATATACCACATCTCATTGCTCCCGAGATAAAGACCGAATGTGTTTTTATCTTCATGATAAAGCCTATCTCGTATATCACATTGTAATCCACACTCTTCAATAAAAAAGTCCTTTTCGAGTCTTCTAATGACCTCTTCTCTTTTAATTCCCTTTATGAGTCTGTGAGTAGGGAGAATTGATATACCCTCATCAGCCATATTTGCAAGAAACATCATTACATAGTCCCATGGACCATTTCCCATCATTCTTTTAAATTCCATAGCCACTTCATATCTATGATGTCCGTCCGCAATAAATATGGCTTTATCCTTCAATTCCTTTTTGATCATCTCTATCTTATTCTCATCAGCGATCCTAAATAATTTATGAACAGAACCGTCGTGCCCATTTACCGAGATATAAGGTTTATCAGAAATACCTTTTAGCAAGTCAGATGTAATCCTTTCTTTACTATTGTATAACGCATAAATGGGGCTGATGTTGGCAAAGCAAGCCTTCATCAGATTTAGCCTGTCTGCCTTTGGCTTAGAGTGGGTAGCCTCATGTGGATAAACCCCTTTGCCAAGATCCTCTATCTTGACCCGTGCAATAATTCCTCTTAATATCCTGCCTTCTCCATGTATCTGATAATCGATTTCATATGCATAAAAAGCTGGCATTTCATCTTGAATTAGTATGCCCTCTTTTAGCCATTCATCGAAAAATTGTCTTGCCCTTGTGTATTTATTATTACCACCGTCATCTCCGACCATCTCTATCCCATAATCTATGCGAACAATATTGTAAGGGCTTTTATTGTAAAGTAAATCTCTGTATTCTGAGGTAATAATGTCATATGGTGGTGCCACAACATCATCTCCTGAAACCTTATCTTTATTGTATAAGATTCCCTTAAACGGAACTATATCAGCCATTTGAAATCTCTCTTTCGATTTATTTTGGCTTTTATATTATCATTTAATACTATTAAATTCAAATTCGATCCATCGAAGGTAGTGTCAAGATTTTTGTGTAAATTCTTTTAAGGGCTTCTTTCCCCATTGTTCGTTCAGGTGATTTAG
>FWWM01005266.1_pt1 | contig 28675 bp, 24 predicted proteins | sample 2228351 | NCBI WGS metagenome assembly FWWM01 (sample SAMEA103939774, study PRJEB20133) | metagenome | reverse complement strand
GTCTTACGATGGCAAACTGGTGACAAGCTGGTGACAAGCTGGTGACAAGCTGAAGTTTGTCTTACGATGGCAAACTGGTGACAAGCTGGTGACAAACTGAAGTTTGTCTTACGATGGCAAACTGGTGACAAGCTGGTGACAAACTGAAGTTTGTCTTACGGTGACATGGAGGAAACAATGCCTGTTGTTGCCCCGTATGGTTCCTGGCGCTCGCCGATCACCCCGGAACTGGTCACGGCTCGTTCTATCCAGATCGGTCATGTGGCCTGTGAAGGCGAGACGATCTACTGGCTGGAAGTTCGCCCTCACGAGCAGGGCCGGGGGGTGATTATCCAATGCATGCCCGATGGCACTCGCCAGGAGGTGACTCCCCCGCCGTTCCATGTACGCACCACCGTCCATGAATATGGAGGCGGCGATTTCTGTGTGGGCAACGGCATGGTGTATTTCTCCAATTTTGCCGATCAACGCCTGTATGCCTGCCGGCCTGGCGAAACTCCGCGCCCGATCACGCCCGAGGGACCCTTCCGCTATGCGGATGGGATTTATGATCCCTACCACCATCGTTTGATCTGCGTCTGCGAGGACCATACTGTAGATCAACCCTCACAGGTGGTCAACACCCTGATAGCCATTGACCTGGAGCAAGGACAGATTCAAACCCTGGTCAGTGGCAGTGATTTCTATGCCTCTCCCCGCCTCAGCCCCGATGGAAAATCCCTGGCCTGGCTGGAATGGGATCATCCCAACATGCCCTGGAATGGGACCCGCCTGATTCTGGCTAAAATCCGACCTGATGGTTCCCTCGAATCACCCCAACTTGTGGCCGGCGGTGAGCGGGTCTCTGTCTTCCAACCCCACTGGTCGCCGCAGGGAGTCCTGCATTTCGTGGCCGATCCCACAGGCTGGTGGAATCTCTACCGTCTGCACGAGGGACAGATCGAACCTCTCTACGAGATAGATGCCGAATTTGGCGTGCCCCAATGGGTCTTTGGCCTCTCCACCTACGATTTCCTGCCCGATGGTCACATTGTCTGTGCGTACTGTCGGGCGGGCATATGGCAACTGGCTCGCCTGGACCCTGACCAGCATACCCTGAACGACTTCCCCCTCCCCTATACCTGGATCAGCCAGGTCCACACAGCCGGCGATAGCGTGGTCTTCCAGGCCGCTTCCCCTACGGAACCCGCAGCCCTGTTCCGTTTCCACCCCCTACAGGGGACTGTGGAGACCCTGCGTCGCACCCTGGAGGCTTCGGTGGACCTGCGCTATTTCTCCATTCCGCAGCCCATTGGTTTCCCAACGACGGACGGAGAGACGGCCTTCGGCTACTTCTACCCGCCTGCCAACCCAGACTTCACCGCCCCGCCTGGAGAAAAACCGCCCCTGCTGGTGATCATGCACGGAGGCCCCACCTCTGCCACCCCCGCTACCCTGCGCTACCCGATTCAATTCTGGACCAGTCGCGGGTTTGCCGTGCTCGACGTGAATTATCGCGGCTCGACCGGTTTCGGACGTCCCTATCGGGAGCGGCTCAATGGACAATGGGGCGTGGTTGACGTCGCTGACTGTGTTCACGGTGCTCGTTTTCTGGCCGAACAGGGTCAGGTGGATCCGCAACGGATGGCGATTCGAGGCGGTAGTGCCGGTGGATACACCACCCTGGCGGCCCTGGCGTTCTACGAGATTTTCCAGGCTGGTGCCGCCTATTACGGCGTGAGCGACCTGGAAGCCCTGGCCCAGGAGACCCACAAATTCGAGTCGCGCTATCTGGATCGGCTGATTGGCCCGTATCCTGAAGCCCGTGAAATCTATCGGGCTCGCTCCCCAATTTATCACCTGGAAAAGATTCGCGTCCCGCTGATCCTGTTCCAGGGCCTGGAGGATCGCATTGTCCCGCCCAACCAATCGGAGCGCATCTACCAGAGCCTGCGCGCCCGCGGCCTGAAGGTGGACTACCTGGCCTTCCCGGGAGAAAGTCACGGCTTTTGCCAGGCCGAAACCCAGCGACGCTGCCTGGAAGCCGAACTGGAGTTCTATAGCCAGGTGTTCGGATTTCCCCTGGAGAAAGGGACCACCGCATCTGAAGAAAGGACAGAATAAGCAGCTGTTCCTGGTCAGGTAAATTGATGCTTTACCTTAAAAAATCCTCCCCCCCCTTGACGAAACCACAACTTTGCCTATAATCGCTTGAAACTTACCTATGGCCTACTCATTTTATCTCCTCTCCCTGATCGTCATCTTGCTTGCGGTCCTTATTATTAAGGGCCTGTTTGTGGTTGGGATGGCGACGGTGGAGGAGAGGGTAGACCAGGTATAACCTCTCCGATTAGTCCAAAACCAGAAGCCGCCCAACCACACGGGCGGCTTTTTGATTTCCCATCAACTCATCAGGAGGCAGGATGCGTTCCGACGTCATCAAAAAGGGCTTCGAGAAAGCACCCCACCGGGCCTTGTTGCGAGCCACCGGCCTGCAAGACGAGGATTTCAACAAACCCTTTGTAGCCATTGTCAATTCCTATGTGGATATTGTTCCAGGACATGTCCACCTGCAGGAATTCGGTCGCATGATCAAAGAAGCGGTGCGAGCGGCGGGTGCGGTCCCGTTTGAGTTCAACACCATCGGCGTGGACGACGGAATCGCCATGGGGCATGAGGGCATGAAATATTCCCTGCCGTCGCGTGAACTGATCGCCGATTGCGTCGAGACCATGATCGAAGCCCATCAGTTCGATGCCATGGTCTGCATCCCTAATTGCGACAAGATCGTGCCGGGCATGTTGCTGGCCGCCATGCGCGTCAACATCCCGACCATCTTCATCTCCGGCGGCCCGATGGCGGCTGGCAAAACCCCCGAAGGCGAAATCATTGACCTGATCTCTGTCTTTGAAGGCGTAGGGGCCTACTCTGCCGGCAAAATTGATCAGGCGCGCCTGTATACCCTGGAAAAATTTGCTTGCCCCTCCTGTGGCTCCTGCTCGGGCATGTTCACCGCCAACTCGATGAACTGCCTGATGGAAGCCCTGGGCGTGGCCCTGCCCTTCAACGGCACCGCTCTGGCCCAAACCCCCGAACGAGAAGCCCTGGCCCGCAAAGCCGCTGCGCAGATCATGACTCTGATCGAACGCAATATCAAACCGCGCGACATCGTCACCGCTGAAGCCATTGATGATGCCTTTGCCCTGGATATGGCCATGGGCGGCTCGACCAACACCGTGTTGCACGTCCTGGCTCTGGCCCACGAAGCCGGGGTAGCGTATCCGCTGGAACGCATCAATGCCGTGGCCGATAAAGTCCCGCACCTGTGCAAGGTCAGCCCGGCCAGCAAATGGCATATGGAAGATGTCCATCGTGCGGGTGGCATCCCGGCCATCCTGAACGAAATCCAGCGCAGCACGGGAATCCTGCATTTTGATCGGATCACGGTCTCCGGCACCACCCTGGGCGAATCCATCCGCGGTTACGACATCCAGGACGAAGAAGTGATTCGCCGCTACGAAAACGCCTATTCCCACCGCGGCGGACTGGCGATCCTGTTTGGCAACCTGGCGCCGCGCGGCGCAGTGGTCAAGACAGCGGGGGTATCGCCGGAAATGATGCGTTTCCGTGGCCCGGCGCGCATTTACGATAGCCAGGAGGAGGCCTTGCAAGGCATTCTGGCCCGGGAAGTCCAACCCGGCGACGTGGTAGTGATCCGCTATGAAGGCCCGAAAGGGGGACCGGGGATGCAGGAAATGCTTGCCCCGACTTCAGCGATTATGGGTCAGGGTCTAGGGGATAAAGTCGCCCTGATCACCGACGGACGCTTCAGCGGTGGGACGCGCGGCGCCTGCATTGGTCACATCTCGCCCGAGGCGGCTGCCCGAGGGCCAATTGCTGCGCTGCAACCTGGCGACATCATTGACATTGATCTGGTGGCACGCACGTTGAACGTCCATCTGAGCCAGGAGGAACTCCAGCGTCGTCTGGCGGCCCTGCCCCCCTTCGAGAGCAAAGCCAAAAGCAAATGGCTCAGGCGCTATTCCTGTTTTGTCACCAGTGCCGATACTGGGGCGGTACTCATGGTGGATTAACCCGAAAAGGAGAATGGCTTATGAAGCTCACCGGCGCAGAAATCTTGTGGGAATGTTTGATCCGCGAAGGAGTCGAAGTGGTCTTCGGCTACCCGGGAGGGGCGATCATGCCCGTCTATGATGCCATGTTGAATTATCCCGTTCACCATGTGCTGGTGCGACATGAGCAGGGGGCTGCTTTCATGGCGGATGGGTATGCTCGCGCCTCGGGCAAGGTAGGGGTGGCGATGGCGACCTCGGGACCAGGCGCCACCAACCTGGTGACCGGCATCTCCACCGCCATGATGGACTCCTCGCCCGTGGTCTACATCACTGGCCAGGTGGCCTCTCACCTGATCGGCGGCGATGCCTTCCAGGAGACCGACGTGACCGGCATCACCCTGCCGATCACCAAACACAACTACCTGGTCACCCGCGCCGATGAGATCGCCCAGGTGGTGCGCGAGGCCTTCTACATCGCTCGCACAGGTCGCCCCGGCCCGGTGTTGATTGACATCTGTAAAGATGCCCAAATCCAGAAAGCCGAATTTGTATATCCCCAGGAAGTGCGCCTGCCGGGCTATCGCCCTCCCCTGCGAGCGCCGCGCGAAGCCCTGGAACGGGCCATCAAGCTGATCGAAAACGCCAAACGCCCGGTCATCCTGCTTGGCCACGGAGCGATTATCTCTGGCGCGGAGGAAGTCATCCAGCATTTTGCCATCAAGACCCAGATCCCGGTAGCCATGACCCTGCTGGGATTAGGCGCCTTCCCCGCCTCCCATCCTCTGAGCCTGGGAATGATGGGGATGCACGGCGAAGCCCATTGCAACCTGGCCATCCAGAACGCTGATCTGCTCCTGGCCTTCGGCATGCGCTTTGATGATCGCGTCACCGGCAACCTGAAGACTTACGCCCCGCACGCTCGCAAGATTCACGTGGAAATTGACCCCTCCGAAGTGCACAAGAACGTGCGGGTTGACCTGCCCCTGATCGGCGATCTGAAAACCATCGTCAGCGACCTGCTCCCCATGGTGGACGAATACGAACACGACGAATGGCTGGCACAAATTGCCGAGTGGAAGGCCGAAGGCGATGCTCGTTCCATCATGAAATGGCCCAACGATGGAAAACTCTACACCGCTCATGTGGTGCACGATCTGTGGGAAATGACAGCAGGTGGAGCCATTGTCACCACCGACGTCGGCCAGCACCAGATGTGGACCGCCCAATACTACTTCATGGATAAACCCAAACGCTGGATCACCTCTGGCGGCGCCGGTTCCATGGGATTTGGTCTGCCTTCGGCCATCGGCGCCTGGTTTGCCCGCAAAGACGAAGAAATCTGGGCGGTGGTCGGCGATGGCGGCTTCCAGATGACCGCCGCAGAACTCTCTACCGCTGTGCAGGAGGGAGCCAATGTGAAAGTCGCCATCATGAACAACCATTACCTGGGCATGGTGCGCCAGTGGCAAGAGTTCTTCTTTGAGAAGCGCTACTCTGCCGTGTACCTGCACAACCCCGATTTCGTCAAACTGGCCGAGGCCCACGGGGTGCCGGCTCGAAGGGTGACCCGCCCCGAGGAGGTGCGCCCAGCCATTGCCTGGGCGCGTCAGACTTCCGGCCCGGTGGTGCTGGAATTCGTGGTCGAACAGGAGGATGCCGTCTACCCGATGGTGCCGGCGGGCGCCTCGTTGCACGAAATGCTGCGCCGCCCCATCCGTCAACCCCAATCCTGAGCACGATGGAAAGGAGACCTGTATGCAGCACACGTTCATTGCCCTGGTGGAAAACAAACCCGGCGTGCTAAATCGCGTGGCTTCGCTCTTCCGTCGCCGTAACTTCAACATTGAGTCTCTGGCTGTGGGACGAACCGAACGCCCGGACATCTCACGCATGACCATTGTCGTAGATTGCCATGACGATACCGAGGCCCAGAAGATCGAAGCCAACCTGTACAAACTGATCAACGTGATTGACGTGCAGGACGTGACGAATCAACCTACGGTGACGCGTGATCTGGCCCTGATCAAGGTGAAAGCCCTCCCGGAACAACGCGCCGAAATCCACAACCTGGCCTCGATCTTTCGCGCCCGCATCGTGGACGTGGCCCCCGATTCGGTGATCGTCGAAATCACCGGAACCGAGGACAAGATCGAGAGCATGATCGAATTACTGCGCCCGATCGGCATTCTGGAGATGGTGCGTACCGGTCAGATCGCCATGACCCGAGGCTCTTACCAGGGAGAGCGTCGCATGCCGGGGGTAAACGGCAACGGCTGGAATGGTCTGGAGTACGAAGATATGGCCCTGGCAGAATTTTGACCCTCTTCCTTCCCATTTCAAACTAGGAGAAGCAACCATGGCTCAAATGGATTTTGGTGGTGTTATCGAGGAAGTTGTCACCCGTGAAGAATTCCCGCTGGAGCGAGCGCGAGAAGTGCTCAAAGACGAAGTAGTGGCTGTGCTGGGATACGGGGTGCAGGGACCGGCCCAGGCCCTGAATATGCGCGATAACGGCATCCGCGTGATCGTGGGTCAACGGCCGGGCACCAAAAACTGGGAGAAAGCCATTGCCGATGGCTGGGTGCCTGGCGAGACGCTCTTCCCCCTGGAAGAAGCCGCCGAGCGCGGCACCATCATCCAGTACCTGCTTTCTGATGCTGGCCAGCGTGAACAGTGGCCCAAGATCGTGGAACACCTCAACGAAGGTGACCTGCTCTACTTCTCCCACGGTTTCTCGATCACCTTCAAGGACCAGACCGGTGTGGTGCCACCCCCTAACGTGGACGTAGCCCTGGTAGCACCAAAAGGATCGGGGCGGAGCGTGCGTCTCAACTTCCTGGCCGGTAGCGGCATCAACGCCAGTTTCGCTATCTACCAGGATTACACCGGCCGCGCCTGGGAACGCACCGTGGCTCTGGGGATTGCCATCGGCGCCGGTTATCTGTTCCCCACCACCTTCGAGAAGGAAGTGTATAGCGACCTGACCGGCGAACGAGGCGTGCTGATGGGAGCACTGGCGGGAGTGATGGAAGCCCAATACTACGAACTGCGCCGCCGGGGTCACAGCCCCAGCGAAGCCTTCAACGAGACGGTGGAAGAACTCACCCAGTCTCTGATCCGTCTGGTGGGGGAGAACGGCATGGACTGGATGTATGCCAATTGTTCCACCACCGCTCAGCGCGGCGCCCTGGATTGGAAGGATCGCTTCCGCCAGGCCGTTGAACCGCTGTTCCGTGAGTTGTACGATAGCGTCGCTAGTGGTCATGAGGCACGAATTGTCCTGGAGGCCAATTCTCGTCCCGATTATCGCCAGCAGCTGGAGAAAGAACTGGAAGCCATGCGCAACTCTGAGATGTGGCGCGCCGGCGCCACAGTGCGTGCTCTGCGCCCTGAAAATTGGAAGAAAAACGAATCGACTTCCTGACTTGGAGTGGATTGTGGAGGAGACGATGAACAACTACGTCAAAATTTTCGATACCACCCTGCGCGATGGTGAACAATCCCCTGGCGCCACCATGACCTCGGCCGAGAAACTGGAAGTGGCGCGTGCCCTGGCCCGACTGGGCGTGGATATTATCGAGGCCGGCTTTCCCGCCGCTTCACCCGACGATCTGGAAGCGGTGCGGCGGATCGCTATCGAGGTGGGTAACCCGCCGCGGGGAGAAGAGCAGGCGTGGGTCCCGGTGATCGCGGCGCTGGCTCGCGCCAATAAGGAAGATATTGATCAGGCCTGGGAAGCGGTTCGGGAGGCCGCGCATCCCCGTATTCATACCTTCCTGGCCACCTCGGATATTCACATGCAATACAAACTCAAGATGACGCGCGAACAGGTGGTTCAGCGGGTGCGCGAGATGGTGGCCTATGCCCGCAGCCTGTGCGAGGACGTGGAGTTCAGTCCCGAAGATGCCGGCCGTTCCGACCCGAACTTCCTGTACGAGGTGCTGGGAGAAGCCATCAAAGCCGGGGCAACTACCCTCAATATTCCTGATACCGTGGGCTATACCACCCCCGAGGAATTCGGCGCCCTGATCGCCGGCATCATCAAAAACACGCCTGGCATGCACGAGGGGATCACCATCTCGGTGCATTGTCACAACGATCTCGGGCTGGCCACTGCCAACACCCTGGCCGGCATTCGGGCGGGAGCACGCCAGGCGGAAGTCACGATTAATGGCATCGGCGAACGGGCCGGCAACACCGCCCTGGAAGAAGTGGTGATGGCCCTGAAAACCCGTTATCCGCTCTTCGGCCTGGAAACCGGTATTGATACGCGCCAGATCGCCCGGGTGAGCAAACTGGTGAGCAATTACACCGGCATCCCGGTTCAGCCCAATAAGGCCATTGTGGGCGCCAATGCCTTTGCTCACGAGGCCGGCATCCACCAGGATGGGATGCTCAAACACCATCTGACCTATGAGATCATGCGCCCGGAGGATGTGGGCATCAGCCAGTCGCGGCTGGTATTGGGCAAGCATTCTGGTCGCCATGCCCTGCGCGTCCGCCTGGCTCAGATGGGGCACGCGCTCAGCGAGGAAGAGCTGGACCGGGTGTTCGCGCGCTTCAAAGCCCTGGCTGACCGCAAGAAGGTGATCACCGATGCCGATCTGGAGGCCCTGGTGGCGGATGAGTTCTATCAGCCACGCGAGGTATACGTGCTGGATGGGCTTCAAGTGGCCTGTGGAACGATGGGGTTGCCTACCGCTACGGTGCGCCTGCGCGGGCCGGATGGGAAAGTACACGTCCAGGCTGCGGTGGGTACTGGCCCGGTAGATGCCACCTACAAGGCCATTGACCACATCGTGCGTGCGCCGAACACCTTGCTGGAATTCAACGTCCACGCCGTGACCGAGGGCATTGATGCCATCGGCGAGGTGACTGTGCGCATTCAACCCAAAGACGGGATGCAGAAACTGGATGCGCAACATGAAGTTCTGTATGAGCGCGTCTTCGGTGGCCATGGAGCCGATACCGACATCATTGTCGCCAGCGCCAAGGCCTATCTGGCGGCCCTCAACAAGATGCTGATCGCACAAAGTGAGTCGCGCGCAATAGTGACCAACGAATACGGCGTGATGCTGGGTTGAAAGGAGAGAAGTCATGAAGATTTCTTCAACAGCCTGCTATGATGATCCCTCCGCCTCTCGCGATCCGTTTCCTGAACCCCGCGATTATCCGAACGGTTGGGATATGAGCGTGTTGCTGAGCGGCAGCGATGAACCATCCTCCTGTCCGGAGGGCGATGAGGCATGAAGCCAAGAACGCTCTTCGAGAAGGTGTGGGACGCGCACGTCGTTGCCCAGGAGCTGGATTCGCCGGCGGTCCTCTACATTGACCTGCACTTGCTTCACGAAGTAACCTCACCGCAGGCCTTTGATGGATTGCGCCGTCGTGGGCTAAAGGTGCGCCGTCCTGATCGCACAGTAGCCACAATAGACCACTCTGTGCCCACCACGCCCCCCGACGTGCCCATCAGCGACCCGATGGCGGCGGCTCAGATCCGCAAACTGGAGGAGAACGCTCGCGAGTTTGGCTTTCGCCTGTATGGGTTGGGAGACCCCAAACGGGGCATCGTCCACGTCATCGGCCCAGAACTGGGTCTGACCCAACCGGGGATGACCATTGTGTGTGGAGATAGCCACACAGCCACTCATGGGGCCTTCGGTGCCCTGGCATTTGGGATCGGCACCAGCGAAGTGGAACATGTGCTGGCCACTCAATGCCTGCTGCAACGCAAACCCAAAACCTGCGAGGTGCGCATCGAGGGCACCCTGCCGCCAGGAGTCACTGCCAAAGACATCATCCTGGCCCTGATCGCTCAGATCGGAGTTGGGGGCGGGATCGGTCACGTGTTCGAATACACCGGATCGGTCATCCGCGGCCTCTCGATGGAAGAACGCATGACCATCTGCAACATGTCCATTGAGGGCGGCGCGCGGGCTGGCCTGGTCGCTCCCGACGATACGACCTTTAACTACCTTTATGGGCGTGAATTCGCTCCCAAAGGAGAAGCCTGGGATCGAGCCGTAGCCCACTGGCGTACCCTACCGACCGATGAAGGGGCCACATACGACAAATCGGTTTACCTGGATGTCTCCCATTTGGAGCCATTCATCACCTACGGAACGAACCCGGCCATGGGGATGAAGATCACCGAACGCATTCCTGACCCGGATGCGCTGCCTGATCCCAACCAGAAACGGGCGCTGGAAAAAGCCCTGGCGTATATGGATTTGCAACCCGGTCAATCCCTGCTGGGCAAGAAAGTGGACGTGGTCTTCATCGGCAGTTGCACCAACGCCCGCATTCACGATCTACGACAGGCAGCAGCCCTGCTTAAGGGGCGCAAGGTGGCCGCAGGGCTGCGCGTGCTGGTGGTGCCCGGCTCTCAGCAGGTGAAGCGTCAGGCCGAAGCCGAAGGCCTGGATCGCATCTTCCGTGAAGCCGGCGCAGAATGGCGTGAACCCGGCTGCTCGATGTGTATCGCCATGAACGGGGATCAACTGGAGCCCGGCCAGTATGCGGTGAGCACCAGCAATCGAAACTTTGAGGGCCGCCAGGGGAAGGGAGGCCGCACCTTCCTGGCCAGTCCCCTCACCGCCGCTGCTACTGCCATCTACGGCATGATCACCGATCCCCGCACCCTGCTGTAATCCCCTGCCAGTTGGAGTCACCCATGCCTCAATTCACTACTGTGACTTCTCATGTTGTCCTTCTGCCCATCAACGATATTGACACCGATCAGATCGTCCCAGCTCAATTTCTGAAAGTGACCGACAAGAACGGCCTGGCCGAAGCCCTGTTCTACTACTGGCGCTATCTGCCTGATGGTCAGCCCAACCCTGACTTCCCATTGAACAAGCCTGAAGCCGCCGGAGCACAGATTTTGATCGCTGGCGATAACTTCGGGTGTGGTTCCAGCCGGGAACATGCTCCCTGGGCCTTGCTGAGTTTTGGCATTCAGGCCGTGATCAGCACTTCTTTTGCCGACATCTTCCGCAATAACGCCCTGAAAAATGGCCTGTTACCGGTCGTGGTGGATGCGGAAACTCATCGCCACCTGATGGCTCTGGTTCAGTCCGACCCGCATACTCTCCTGACCATTGACCTGGCCTCCCAAACCCTTTCCTTTCCGGGTGGGCAGGTGACCTTCCCGATTGATTCGTTCAACAAAACCTGCCTGCTCAATGGGATTGATGAACTGGGCTATCTGCTACGTTTTGAATCACAAATCGCTGCCTTTGAACACCGCGCTTGAGCCGGCCCCTGGCGGCGCTGCCCACTGATCCGGCTGGCACAGTCCCTTCGACCGTTGAGGGCCCAGGGCTACTAAGACCTTAACCCGCAAAACGCTGCGCTCCGGCCGCTCTGTCTTGCGATTCGTTTTTGCCGCGAACACATCAGCTTCAATTGCTAACCCATTTCCTTCTCAGGAGTGGCCTATGAATCAGATACAGATCTACGACACCACCCTGCGCGATGGCACCCAGTCTGAAGGCTTCAATCTCTCGGCCAGTGACAAAATCCGCATTGCCCAACGCCTGGACGACCTGGGCGTAGCCTTCATCGAGGGTGGCTGGCCGGGGTCCAATCCGAAAGATGCCGAATTCTTCCGCCGAGCGCGCGATCTGGAGTGGAAACACGCCCTGATCGCCGCCTTTGGATCTACCTGCCGGGTGAAATCCGGCCCGGAAGACGATGCCAACATCCAGGCATTGATCGAATCCCAGGCCCCGGTCTGTACCATCTTCGGCAAATCCTGGACCCTGCACGTGACCGACGTCCTGCTCACTACCCTGGACGACAACCTGCGGATCATTGAGCAATCAGTGGCCTACCTGCGCTCCCAGGGGCGGCGGGTGATCTATGATGCCGAACACTACTTCGATGGGTACAAGGCCGATTCTTCCTACGCTCTGGAGACGTTGCGGGCGGCCATTCGTGGTGGTGCCGAGATCGTAGTCCTGTGTGACACCAACGGAGGTACCCTGCCCTGGGAGCTGGAGCGGATTATTCGCGAAACCCGTCAGGCGATCCAGTTCCCGTTTGGCATTCATACCCATAACGACTCCGAATGCGCCGTAGTGAATTCCCTGATCGCTGTGCGCGAAGGGGCGATTCAGGTACAGGGCACGATCAACGGAGTTGGCGAGCGGTGTGGGAACGCCAACCTGTGCTCGATCATCCCCAACCTGGAACTGAAGATGGGCTACCGCTGTCTGCCGCCCGGTCATCTGAGCAAATTGACCGATCTTTCCCATTTCGTGGACGAGGTCGCCAACGTCACCCCCAATGACCATCTGCCGTATGTAGGAAAAAGCGCCTTCGCCCACAAAGGTGGCGTTCATGTGGCCGCTATGCGACGCTCGATTCAATCCTATCAACACGTCCCGCCTGAGGCGGTGGGCAATCGCATGCGGGTGGTGGTCTCAGACCTGTCGGGGCGGGGTAATCTGCTCACCAAAGCCGAAGAGCATGGCGTGGAAGTGGAGGGTGAAGAGATTGTGCCCGTGCTCAAAGAGATCAAAGAACTGGAAGCTCGTGGCTTCTCTTTTGAAGCCGCCGAAGCCTCGGTCGCCATGATGCTCAAACGGCAGGAAATGCACTATAAACCGCCTTTTGAGCTGATTGACTTCCTGGTCAATGTAGAACATCGGGATAAACGCGGGATTTTTGCCGAGGCCACCGTGAAGGTGCGGGTGAACGGCGAAGTGTTGCACACCGCGGCCGAAGGCAATGGACCGGTCAACGCCCTGGACCTGGCCCTGCGCAAAGCCCTGCTCCCCTACTACCCTCAGTTGAACTCGTTTCAACTGGCCGATTACAAAGTCCGCATTCTGGACGGCAACAATGGGACTGCGGCCATGACCCGCGTGTTGATTGACATGCAAAACGGCACCCGTCGCTGGAGCACAGTTGGCGCCAGCACCAACATCATTGAAGCCTCCTGGCGTGCCCTGGTGGATGCCATCGAATATGGCCTGCTGCTTGCCCATTAGGGTATCCCTTTGCCCGAGGTAATTCTTCCTTCCATCCCTCCACATTCGAGATCACCCTGTCTCTAAGGAAACACTTCATGGAACTTCACCTTACCCTGCTCCCCGGCGATGGCATCGGCCCGGAAGTGGTGGCCGAAGCCGTGCGCGTGCTGGATGCCATCGCCTCGCGCTATCATCACACCGTCCGCTACACTGAGCGACTGATCGGCGGCTGCTCTATAGACCGCTTTGGCCAATCCCTTACCGACGAAACCCTGGCCGACTGCCTGGCCTCAGATGCTGTGCTTCTCGGCGCCGTCGGTGGCCCCAAATGGGACGACCCCAACGCCAAAGATCGCCCCGAGCGGGGACTGCTGGCCCTGCGCAAGGGACTGGGGGTCTTCGCCAACCTGCGACCGGTGCGCGTCCATCCAGCCCTGGTCAACGCCTCGCCCCTCAAACCCGAAAAACTGGCCGGCGTAGACCTGATCGTAGTACGCGAGTTAACCGGGGGCCTGTATTTCGGTCAGCCCAAAGAGCGCCGGGTTCGCGAAGATCATCGGTGGGCTGTGGATACGCTGGAATATTACGACTACGAAATCCGCCGTGTGGTGGACCTGGCGTTTCGCCTGGCTGCTGGACGCCGCAAAAAAGTCACGTCGGTGGACAAAGCCAATGTACTCGAGTCCTCCCGTCTCTGGCGGCAGGTAACCATCGAAGTAGCACAGGCATATCCTGAAATCACCCTGGAACATGTGCTGGTAGATACGGCGGCCATGCGCCTGATCACCTCCCCGGCTGCGCTCGACGTGGTAGTCACTGAAAACATGTTCGGCGACATTCTGACCGACGAAGCCTCGGTGCTGGCTGGCTCAATGGGACTGCTCCCCTCTGCCAGCCTGGGAGAAAGCGGACCCGGGCTCTACGAACCCATCCACGGTTCAGCGCCCGACATTGCCGGCAAAGGGATCGCCAACCCGATTGGCACTATCCTGTCAGTTGCCATGATGCTACGCTACTCCTTCCACCTGGAAGACGAAGCCCGGGCGATTGAACAGGCGGTAGACCAGGCCATTGCTGATGGCGCCCGCACGGCTGATCTGGGAGGCTCTCTCTCCACCTCCCAGATGACCAATGTTATTCTTAGTCGGTTAGTCTCTTAGTCTCACGCGGTCATGCTCCCCCTTCTCCCTGGCCAATCTCCGTGCTTACTCCCAAACAACCTCCGTGCTCTCCGTGTCTCAGTGGTTTCCTCCTCGCCAACTGAAGTTGGCATTACGTTCTCTCCCCTCTCCGTGTACTCCGTATCTCAGTGGTTCCCTCCTCACCAACTAAAGTTGGCATTACGTTCTCTCCCCTCTCCGTGTACTCCGTATCTCAGTGGTTCCCTCCTCACCAACTAAAGTTGGCATTACGCTCTCTCCCCTCTCCGTGTACTCCGTATCTCAGTGGTTCCCTCCTCACCAACTAAAGTTGGCGTTACGTTCACCAACTAAAGTTGGCGTTACGCTCTCCCACCTGGGGTATAATCTAGCCTCATGGAAACCAAACGCTGGCTAGAACGCCCCCTTCATCCCTCGCTACCTGCTCTTACCAACGAAATCCTGATCTTCGGTTTACTCATCCTGGCGGCTATTATCACCCGCTTCTATGACCTGGAAGCGCGCGTGATGAGCCACGATGAGTCCCTGCACACCTACTTCTCCTACCTGCTCTACAAAGGCCAGGGCTTCACCCATACGCCGATGATGCATGGGCCGTTTCAGTTCCACATCCTGGCCCTGACCTACTTCCTCTTCGGCGTCAGCGACTTCACTGCCCGCATTCCAGCCGCCCTGTTCAGCATCGCCACCATCTGGATGACCTGGTACTGGCGGCGCTACCTGGGCCGTGCCGGTGGATTGATTGCCGGTTTCCTGTTCCTGATCTCCCCCTACATGCTCTACTATGGACGCTACGTGCGCAACGAGGCGTTTGCTGTCTTCTCCGGCGTGCTCATGCTCTACGTCATCTTGCGCTACCTGGAGACCGGTCTTCCCCGTTACCTGTATTCGCTTTCCCTGGCACTGGTCCTGCACTTCACTGCCAAAGAAACCGCCTTTATCTACACTGCCCAGGCCCTGCTGTATCTGGCAGCCCTGTTTGTTGCGCGCGTCACCCGCCAGCCCTGGCCGGGCAGAGAACAGGAATATCGCTCTTTCCTGATCCTGTTGGTAGTTGCCATACTGCTGTTCGGAGCCTGGCTGGGCTTGACGATCACCACCTCCAAAGAAGAGACGCTGAGCGCCACCGAGACCGTTCCTCCTCTTGACCCATCCGCTTCTCCTCTTGAGGCACCCCAGCAGGGCTTCTCGCTGATACCCATCCTGTTCGTGCTGGGTCTGATCGCCCTGGCGGCGGCGCTTTACTTCCTGATCCAGGGCTACTCCTGGGCCGGGATTCGCGCCGAGCGTTCCTTTGACCTGCTGATTGTGATCGGAACGCTGGTCCTGCCCATGCTCACCCCTTTCCTGCTTAACGTCCTGGACTGGCCGATCCCCACAACTGCTGAAGAACTGCAATCTCTCACTCAGGGCAACCTGATCGGTGACGTGGGCGTATCTCTAGAGTTGGTTCGCTTGGCCATTTTCCTTCTGCCGGCCTTTCTGATCACTATTGCCATCGGCCGCTGGTGGAACTGGGAAATCTGGTGGAAGACCGCCCTGCCCTTCTGGGTGATCTTCTTCACCCTGTATACCACCCTGTTCACCAACAGTGCCGGTATCTTCACCGGCCTGCTCGGTTCCCTGGGCTACTGGCTGGTGCAGCAAGGGGTGGAACGGGGCAGTCAACCCTGGTACTACTACCTCCTGATCCAGATCCCCATCTACGAATTCCTCCCTGCCCTGGGATGGTTCCTGGCCCTGGTCCTCGGCTTGCGACGTCGCATCCGGCCGATCTCCGCTGAAGACCCGCGCCCCCTCACCCCTGAAGAAAGCCAGTTCCATACCACCTTCTCCCTGCTGGTATGGTGGAGCCTGTCCAGCCTGTTCGCCTTCAGTTTTGCGGGCGAAAAAATGCCCTGGCTCACCTGCCACATTGCTCTGGGCTTTATCCTGATCAGCGGCTGGGCATTGGGCCACCTGGTCGAAGCCGTGGACTGGAAGCAGGCATGGCGCCAACACCTGCTGGTCGTGATTGGCCTGTTCCTGATCCTGGTCATTGGCCTGGTTGCCAGCCTGCTGAACCTGCTTGGTCCCACCCCACCCTTTCAGGGCAAAGACCTGATCAGCCTGCAGGCTACGGCCAGTTTTCTGCTGGCGACACTGGCCACCCTTGCCTCCGCCGTTGGCCTGTTCTACCTGCTGCGCTCCTGGCCGCTCAAGCAAGCCTGGCGCATCTTCACCCTGACCTTCTTCGCCGTGCTGGCCATCCTGACCATGCGGGCTTCCTTCCGGGCCGCCTATATCACCTATGACCAGGCCACCGAATACCTAGTCTACGCTCATGGCGCGCCGGGAGTAAAACAGGTCATGGCTCAGGCCTACGAGATTTCCCAGCGCACCACCGGCGGCATGGGACTTTCCATCGCCTACGACGCCTCCGCGCCGGATACCGGCGTCTCCTGGCCGTTCGTCTGGTATCTGCGCGACTTCACCAACCAGCGATCCTTCGACGTGCCTACCCGTTCCCTGCGGGATGCGGTGTTTGTGATTGTGGATCAAAAGAACTTCGACAAGATCGAACCAGCCCTGGGCCCCAACTACTATCGCTTCGACTACATCCGCATGTGGTGGCCCAACCAGGATTACTTCGGACTGACCTACCCGCGCGACCCCAACCAGCCTTTCCCGGAAACCTATCCCTGTCGTGGTTTGCTGAGCGTCTTCCGCCTGATTCGCCATCGGGACTTCTCGCGGGTTTGCCAAGCCCTGAGCGATCCAGCCCTCCGGGCCGGCATCTGGGACATCTGGTTCCATCGTGACTACACTCGCTATGCCGCGGCTACCGGCTCCAGTTCCCTGACTTTGACCACCTGGTCGCCTGCCGATCAAATGCGGCTCTACATTCGCAAAGACGTGGTGGAACAAATCTGGAACTATGGCGTAGGCTCGGCCCAACCGTTAACGCAGGAAGAACCCTACGCCAATGTGATTCGCCTCAGCGCCGATCAAGTCATCGATTCGTCCCTGCTTCCCTCGCCGATGAACGCCCCACGGGCGATTGCCTTTGCTCCCGACGGCACCTTCTACGTAGCCGACTCGCGCAATCATCGCATCCTGCACCTTGACCCCAACGGGACGCTCCTGCACCAATGGGGTTCGCCCTCCCCAGAATGTCCCTACTTCACCGCCGCCCCCTCGGCTGACATCCCGCTCGACACCTTCTGCGAACCCTGGGGTGTGGCCGTAGGACCCGACGGATCCGTATACGTTGCGGACACCTGGAACGGCCGCATTCTGAAATTCACCCCCGATGGGCGTCTCTTGCTCAGTTGGGGCACCTACGGCCTGGCGGATCGGCCCGATACCTTCTGGGGGCCCCGCGGTCTGGCGGTGGATGCTCAGGGCCGGGTCTATGTCGCGGATACGGGGAACAAACGCATCGTGGTGTTCGATTCGCAGGGGCAACCTCTCACCCAGTTCGGGGGTCCGGGATTCGAGGCCGGTCAGTTCGATGAACCCGTTGCGGTGGCCATCGCTCCCGATGGTCGGCTCTATGTCACCGATACCTGGAATCAACGCGTCCAGGTTTTCACCCCCACCCTGGATGGTCTGGATTTCGTCCCCACCCTGCAATGGGAGATTTACGGCTGGTTCGGCCAATCGCTGGAAAACAAACCCTTCATCGCTATCAACCCCGCCGGACAGGTCTTTGTCACTGACCCGGAAGGGTATCGAGTGCTGCAATTTGATGCCAATGGCCAGTTCATCCAGACTTGGGGCGATTACGGTTCAGGCCTGGATCAATTTGGCCTGCCCTCCGGCATTGCGGTAGATGCTCAGGGACACATCTGGATCACCGATGCTGGCAATCAGCGTATCATGCGCTTCACCCTGCCCTGAGAAGGCCACTGCCTGCCGCCGGGCACATTTCCGGAAAATCCACACCCTCTATCGGGTGTGGATTTTTTTCTCGGCATACCCGGGTTGTCAACCAGAAAGAGAGCCATTCGCCCCTGGCGCAGGTCTCCTGACGCTTTTGCTTCTCCCGGCAAAATCTCCAGAACTGCTCGATCTGCGACATACGGATACTGGTATAATCCGCACAGCCCACTTCACGGGAGAGAGCATGAAACTACACGAGTATCAATCCAAACAAATTTTTGCCCAATATAGCATTCCCATTCCCAAAGGACGGGTAGCCACTACGGCCGACGAAGCCAAACAGATCGCCTTTGAACTCGGCGGTCGTGTGGTCATCAAAGCCCAGGTGCTGGTGGGGGGGCGTGGCAAAGCCGGGGGTGTCAAAGTCGCCCGCGATCCCGATGAGGCCGGCGACCTGGCGGCTCAGATCCTGCACATGGAAATCAAAGGTCTGCCAGTGCGCAAAGTGCTGGTAGATGAAGCCGCCTCCATTCAGAGCGAAATCTACCTGGGAATCACCAACGATCGCCTGGCGCGCCGGCCGGTGATGATGGTCTCGGCAGCAGGCGGGGTAGACATCGAAGAGGTGGCTCGCGAAACCCCTGAGAAAATCGTCAAAATCCACATTGATCCCCTGCTGGGACTGCGCGAATACCAGACCCGCGATGCCGCCGCGGCCATTGACCTGCCTCGTGAACTGTGGCGATCCTTCAGCGCCATCGCTCTCGGCCTGTGGCGTGCTTATACCGAAAACGATGCCACCCTGGCTGAGATCAACCCTCTGGTGATCACCCAGGAAGGCCGCTTGCTGGCCCTGGATGGCAAGATGCTGATTGACGATAACGCCCTGTTCCGCCATCCCAACCTGGCCGAACTGCGTGACATAGACGAGGAAGCCCCCGAAGAGACCGAAGCCCGTAAATATGGCCTCTCGTATATCAAACTGAATGGCAACATCGGCTGCATGGTCAACGGCGCCGGACTGGCCATGACCAGCATGGACGTGATCAAACTCTTTGGTGGCGAACCAGCCAACTTTCTGGATATCGGCGGTGGCGCTGGGGCTGAAAAAGTGGCGGCGGCCCTGCGAATTATCCTGCGCGATCCCAATGTGAGGGCCGTCCTGTTCAACATCTTCGGCGGCATCACTCGTTGCGATGAGGTGGCTCGCGGCATCCTGACGGCGATGGAAGAGGTAAAGCCCCGCGTGCCGATGGTGGTACGCCTGGTGGGCACCAATGCCGAAGAAGGGCGTCGCCTGCTGGAAAACGCTCACATGATCACCGCTGAAACCCTGGTCGAAGCGGCGCAAAAGGCCGTCAAAGCCTCGCGAGGGGAACTGTGATACCCCCTCCCCCCTGATCTGAAAGACGTTTTGTGAGGAACCATCATGAGCATCCTGATCGATCGCCACACCCGCCTCCTGGTGCAAGGCATCACCGGCAATGAAGGCCTGTTTCACACCGCCCAAATGCACGCCTACGGAACCAACATCGTGAGTGGCGTCACGCCGGGGAAAGGCGGCGAATGGGTCCTGAACGGCAAAATTCCGGTCTTCGATTCGGTCAAACTGGCGGTAGAAGCCACTGGGGCCAACTGCTCTGTGATCTTCGTCCCGGCCCGCTTTGCTCCCGATGCCATCTTTGAGGCCGCTGATGCCGGTATCCCCCTGATCGTATGCATCACCGAAGGCATTCCGGTGCAGGACATGATGCGCGTGCGCGCCTACCTGGATCAAAAGCGCGTCCGCCTGATCGGGCCCAATTGTCCCGGCTTGCTCACCCCTGGCGAATGCAAAGTGGGTATCATCCCCGGCAACATTGCCATTCCCGGCGATGTGGGCGTGGTCTCCCGCTCTGGCACGCTGACCTACGAAGTGCTCTACGCCATGAAGAACCTAGGCCTGGGCGCTTCCACCTGCGTGGGCATCGGCGGAGACCCGATCAACGGCACCAGTTTCATTGACGTGCTCCAGATGTTTGAAAACGATCCCCAGACCGAGAAGGTAGTGCTGATCGGCGAGATCGGCGGCAACGATGAAGAACGGGCGGCCGAGTTCATCGCTCGACACATGACCAAACCCGTGGTCGCCTTCATCGCCGGCCAGACCGCCCCGCCCGGCAAACGCATGGGACACGCCGGCGCCATCATCGAAGGAGGCTCCGGCTCCGCTGCAGACAAGATCAAAGCCCTGGAAGCGGCCAACGTGAAAGTGGCTCGCCATCCTGAAGAAATCGCCACCCTGCTCAAGGATCTATGAGCGATACCAGGCCTTGCCTGGCAGGGCCGACCACAGATGGACAACCGATCCCTGGTCGGCAGTACGATAAGCGACCACAAGTCGGTGGTATAACCCAAAGCCCGGATGAACCCATCCAGGGCTTTTCAACTGTCATTCCACCACAAAATCAAATAGCCTGAGAAGGCAAGGCACTTTGCTCACTGAATGGCCGATTCCCCAGGCCGCAATGGAAAATCGCTCCAGGGCACCAGAGCCGCCTGTTTGGCGAGGCGGCTCTGGGTATAATCTCGGAGCAAGGATTACTTGACGTGTTGCTCAATATACGCGACCGCATCCCCTACGGTGGTAATCTTCTGGGCATCCTCATCGGAGATTTCCATCTTGAATCGCTCCTCAAACTCCATGATGAGTTCCACCAGATCGAGCGAGTCGGCCCCCAGATCCTCGCGGAAGCGGGCTTCGGGCGTCACCTTACTGGGATCATCAATCCCCAACAGATCGACTATCACGCTTTTGACTTCTTCAAACGTATCAGACATAGTTCCTCCAGGTTTTGCAAGTCGGTCGGCAGGATTATACCAGCCCAATTCAATGACAGGTAACACTCTCCGATGAAAAAAGATACGGAACTCGTCAACCGCAAAGCAGACCATATCAAGATCAACCTTGAACAAGACGTTCGCTCGGCCTGGACGACCGGCCTGGAGCAGGTGTATTTTATCCACGAAGCCTTACCCGAACTCGATCTGGAACAGGTGGATACCCACCTGACGCTGTTTGGACGTTCTCTCTCTGCCCCGATCCTGATCAGTTCCATGACTGGCGGAACCACCGAAGCAGAAACCCTGAACCTGCGACTGGCGGAGGCCGCCCAAAACGTGGGCGTGGCGATGGGAGTGGGCAGTCAGCGGGCGGCTCTGGAACACCCCGAACTGGTTTCCACCTTTCAGGTGCGACGCGTTGCCCCTGATATTCTGCTCTTCGCCAACCTGGGCGCTGTTCAACTGAATTATGGCTATACCGTTGACCATTGCCGTCGGGCCATCGAAATGATCGAAGCCGATGCTCTGATCTTGCACCTCAACCCCCTCCAGGAAGCCCTGCAACCGGATGGCAACGTCAACTTTGCTGGCCTGGCCAGGAAGATCGAGGCAGTTGTTCGGGCCCTGCCCGTGCCGGTGATCGTCAAAGAAGTCGGTTGGGGGATCTCTGAGCGGACTGCCCGTCTGCTGGCTGAATGTGGCGTAGCCGCCATTGACGTGGCCGGGGCCGGCGGCACCAGCTGGTCCCAGGTGGAAATGCATCGTGCCCCCAACGACTTCCTGCGTGAACTGGCCGCCACCTTCGTCGGTTGGGGTATTCCCACCCTCGATTCCATCCTCAACGTTCGGCGGAGTGCTCCGGGCGTGCGCATCTTCGCCAGCGGCGGCCTGAAAGACGGCCTGGATATTGCCAAATGCCTGGCCCTGGGCGCCACCCTGGGTGGCATGGCCGGCCCCTTTCTGAAAGCCGCCGCCATCTCCACCGAACGGGCTGTGGAAATGCTACGCCTGACCAGGCGCCAGATCGAAGTGACCATGTTTGCCTGTGGCGCAGCCACCCTGGCCGACCTGACACCCGACAAACTGCGCTGGAGGGATGGGCGCCCATGGGCAAGTCAGGCAGACCTGTGAAAGCCAGGCCTGCCTGACCCATGTCCAGCCGCCACAGGTGAATCTGCCTCTCCTGAAACCTTTTCCTGGGTGGAGCGTTAATCAAACTGTACGCCACCCCTGATCTCCTGCCTGAAAACGCTCACACCACCTGTGCAACAGGGCTGGGTTTGTTTGTTGTATAATCCTTTCGTCTATTTCCCAATCACAACCTGGAAGGTACTGGAGTAAACTATCCATGAACACGATGTTGAGAAAAACTGGCTTCTGTGGGCTCATCATGCTGGTCACCCTGGCCGCCTGTGGACCTCGCTCCACCCCGACCCCCATCGCCGCGATCCCGACCACGCCTGTCTCCCCTGTGCCAGCCGCCACCTTATCCTCCACCCAACCCACTGACCTTTGTCAAAACCCCTTGTTTCCGCTGACCGAAAATGCCATCTACAAATACACGAGCAGCGATAGCCCGGCTGGCCCCTACTCGTTTACGCGTCGAATCACCAACGTTCGTTCCGATGGCTTTACCATCCTGACCGAATTCAACCAGCAAACATTGCAACAAGACTGGGTATGTACTCCAGAAGGGCTATTCCCCCTTCAACTGAGCCTGAGCGACATCACCGGCCTGATAGCCTTTCAGCGATTTAAGACCATCACCCTGTCGAACCCGTCGGGGGTGGTCTTCCCCTCCTCTCTGCGTCCTGATTCCGAATGGTCCTTTGCCGCCGATGTCCAAGGCACTGCCCTCCAACCTGATGGCACTCCTGGTGAGACGCTCCAGGGTCGCATCTCCATTACATACTCGGTTCAAGGACAGGAAAGTGTGACTCTTCCTCTTGGCATATTTGATTCCACTAGGATCGAAGTCAACTCCGTCATAGATGCCACACTCTCCACCCAGTCGGGCTCCGTGTCCTGGTCAGCCGATAGTACGTACACGGTCTGGTACGCGCCGCAGATTGGATGGGTCAAATCCAATGGCTATGGCCGGTTGGGTGGCCGTGAATTCCTGGAAACCATCCTCCTTACCCTCTACGAAACTCCATAACCGGCCAACCTCCCTGCATGACGATGACAATGGACATTCCTTTCACCGATTTTGGCGGCTCTGGGAGCACACTTCATTTCCTCCATGCCAATGGCTATCCGCCGGCCTGTTACCTGCCGCTGTTTGAGCGTTTGAAATCCGACTTTCGCCTGCTGGCCATGCATCTGCGCCCGTTATGGCCTGGTTCACGGCCAGAATCCATCCGTGACTGGCATCCTTTCTCCGCGGATTTGCTTCAATTTCTGAAAGAACAGGTTGGCAAACCCGTGATCGGCGTAGGGCATTCCATTGGTGGGATCGTCACTCTGCGGGCGGCGGGATGGGAACCCACCTGGTTTCGTGCCATGGTCTTGATCGATCCGGTACTCTTCCCCCCGACGATGATCCTCTTCTGGAATCTGGTGCGCGGGTTGGGCCTGGGATGGCGTTTGCATCCCAAAATTCCTGTGACGCTGAACCGCCGTCGCACCTTTGACGACCTGGAAACCGTCTTCCGCGGCTACCGCCGACGACCGGTATTTCGTTACTTCTCCGATGAACAGTTACGCGCCTATATCCGCGGCATCACCCGTCCTGGCCCCCAAGGTGGTTATGAACTCATCTACTCCCCCCAATGGGAAGCCCATATTTACTACACCAGCGTGTGGCGCGACTTCGACCTGTGGCGCCACCTGAGACACCTGCACATACCCACTCTGATCCTGCGCGGAGCGGAGAGCGATACCTTCTGGGAACGCACTGCCCGCCTGGTTCGACGTCTCAACCCGACCATCCAGATCGAAACCATTTCTCAGGCCAGCCATCTGGTCCCCCTGGAGCGCCCTGACGAGGTTGCCGAACACATCCGGCGTTTCTGTTCACGCCTCTGACTTCGGAAGGAAAGAACATGCTCGAATATTCTGCTGCCGAATTGATGATCGTCAACGCCGCCCGACTGCTACGCGACGGAGATGTGGTCTTCGTCGGCGTCGGGCAACCCAACCTGGCCTGTAATCTGGCCAAACGTACCCATGCACCTCACCTGGTGATGATCTACGAGGCGGGTGTCATCGGTGCTGAGCCAGCCCGTCTGCCTCTCTCGATTGGAGACCCAACCCTGGTAAGCGGCGCGCTCTCTGTGGTCAGCATGTACGATATTTTTGCCAACTACCTGCAACGCGGCAACGTGGATGTGGGTTTCATGGGCGGCGCTCAGATTGACAAATACGGCAACATCAACGCAACTGTGATCGGAGAGTATGCCCATCCCAAAGTGCGCCTGCCAGGATCGGGCGGTTCCCAAGAGATCGCCGCCTGGGCCAACCGTTGCTATATCATGACCCCCCACCAGAAACGCCGCTTCCCGGAACGATGCGATTTTCGCACTTCAGTCAGCGCCCTCGATGGCGGAGAGGAACGTCAGCGCCTGGGCCTGCGCGGCCGTGGCGTGGTGGCCGTGGTGACCGATATTGGTCTGTTGGAGCCCGATGAAACCGGCGAACTGATCCTGACTGCCCTGCATCCTGGCCGAACCGCAGACGAGGCACGCGCCAATACCGGCTGGGATTTGAAGATCGCCCCCAACCTGCGTATCACCGATCCCCCCACCGAACGCGAACTCCTCATCCTGCGCAACGAACTGGATCCGCGTGGTATCTACCTGAAAAGTGCAGGATAACGTTATGATCTCTCTGCCTCATTCCGCCGCATGACATCCTTCTCTTGGGACGGGTGATTCCGCTTTTCTGTTGCCAAATCAGGTAAAATGAGCCTGTCATGATCGATCCCCCTGGCACATCACGGTCGCTTTCCGGGCAAAACTGCCCATGACCACCAGACGTTTGATACAGCCCCAATGGAACGGCATTTCTTTCGCACCGCCCACACCGAACCCCAAGGGTCATTTGCCAGACTGAAGGCCCTGCAAGGTCATCTGCGCAGCCAGAATGCCACCGCTTTGATCGAAGTAAAAATAGGAACCCATCGGCAAGTCATGCTGATGTATGCGAATGGGCTTCAGGCGGGTGTATATCTGGTGGAAGGAGGCTATAGCCAACCATCTAATCTGGTGGAACTATCCCTCTTGTGGGGCGGAGCTCCTTTCCCGCTCACGTTGCTGACTCTTCCAGATCGCATGGCCCGTCTGGTATGGCTGATTCTGGAATCGCGCCCGCGGGAACAGATCGAAGCAGATGCTCCCCAGATCTGGCAACGCTTACTGCAACACTGGCAAGAGGAAGGTCTTACCGCAGTTGTAGAATTCAGTTCAGAGATCGTCCAGGGCTTCTTCGTGATGCAGAGAGGCAGGATTCTGGAAAACGAAAGCACGTTCTTCAACGGCCAGGGATATGAATCTGGCCTGCCTCGGGAAATCGGTCATGGTCGCCCCTGGCGCGTGACAACCTATCTTCCCAATCCCCTTTCCAATGCCTGGCAATGTGTTAACGCTCGTGACAGCGTTACTTCCTGGGCCACCGATATCCTGGAACGCTATCGTTCCCTGACCGGGCAAAAATTCCTATTGCTCGCCTGTCGCGAAGTGACTCAAATGCTCGAACCCTGGAACTGGAAGATCGCTTTTCGCGACATCTCAGTCTGCGATGATCACTTCTTCCCCACCCTGGAGATGACCATTCACGCCTATCGCGCTTTACTGATGAGCCTGAGCACTCAAATGAGTTTTGTCATTGGCAATACCCTGGTGCAACGCCTGCTCGAAGAAACCTACCAGGAATTGGACGAAGAACAACGCCGAACGCTTCATCTGCATCGTTTGATCCCGGCAGCCCTATCTTGATGGTTATACACCCCTGAGCAACCACCTGATCATGAACGCTGCTCAACAGATCAAACCCCGCATCAAACACTCCACCCTCGTCTGGCGCTGGGTGGGAATCGCCGCCATCGCTACCCTCCTCTTCGGCTGGGTGTATGTCTTTGAGCCCCTCCAGGGAATTGAACCGGCTGACTATTGGAACGATAAGATCACAGATGGTCTATTGATCCTCGCCGCCCTGGCTGCCGCCGCCCTAAGCACCCGTTTCGCTCGTCAATTCGCCCCGTCGGAACCCCCTGGACAGGTCTGGCTCTGGTTTAGCCTGGGCTGGTGGGCCTGGCTCCTCGGAGAACTCTGGGGATTGGTAAATGATGCCCTTTACTGGTCCAGCACCTACCCATCGTTTACCGCTGCAGATGTCTTCTGGTTAACTGGCTATCTGTGCTTCAGCGTCTCGCTCTATCGCCAGACCGGGTTGATCTCCGGCAAGAACAAACCCTCACTACCCACATGGTTCTTCTCGTTGTTGGCGCTGGCCCTGTTGCTCACTGCCGGGCTGACGATATGGGGACGACAGGCCGGCCTGGGGCAAGACATCCCCTGGTGGGCACTTTACCTGTCCACACTCTATCCGGTGCTGGATCTGTTTGTAGGGGCAGCGGCCTTGTGGTTCTTCTTTCTGTTTGGGTTGGGATATTTGGGTCGGCCCTGGTGGGGCATACTCCTCTTTACCCTGGCCGACGGATTGAATATCTTCTTCTGGATGGGCGGTTATGAGCGGTTGCCTGAACCGGTCTATCTGGCGCTGGATACCCTGTCCTCGATGGCTTACTTCGCCGCGTATAGCCTCTCCGCTCTGGCCCTGCTGGCCCTGCAAGACCATCTCAAACACGGCATCATTGCCTCCTCACCCCTGCCCGGCCCGCCGCCTGTTCATCCTCCCGAGGAAGCCTGAACCAGGTCTCTCAGGAGATAGGCTCTCCATCCGCATTCCCGTCTGCGGAGAAGCATCGGCAGAGCCTCTGAATGCCTTTTCCGAAGGCTGAGCAGGGCAAAAACAGCACCTATGAAATTGCCCGTGCGCGCTGTGCTTTTTGACCTGGGTGGAACGCTGATCTATCCCCGTCAGCCCTGGGGACCGGTCTTGCAGCGCGGCTACCAAGCCATGGCAGATGTGCTCTGCACTCATGGAGTATCCCTGGATTGCCACCAGCTTGCTTCCGCCATTCCCTATCACCTGGAACGCTACTTTGCTCGTCGGCAGCAAGACCTGATCGAAACCACCTACCTGGTCGTCCTGGGTCAACTCCTGGCCGATTACGGTCACCCACAGGTGGAACCAGGCCTGCTCCGCCAGGCGCTGGATGCCTTTTTTGCCCTCACTCAGGCCAACTGGACACTGGAAGAGGACACTCTGCCCACCCTGAACGCTCTCAAAACAGCAGGGTATCACCTGGGAATTGCCTCCAATGCCGGGGATCATCAGGATGTGCTTCAACTGGTACATCGCTTTGGGCTCGAACCCTGGTTCGATTTCGTGTTGACCTCAGCCATGTGCTCCTATCGCAAGCCCCATCCACGTCTGTTTGAACTGGCCCTGGAACGCTGGAACCTGCCGGCCCATCAGGTGGTCATGGTGGGCGATAGCCTGGAAGCCGACATCTACGGAGCGCAGCAGGTTGGCTTATTCGCCATCTGGATTCGCCGCCGCGCCGGAACCACTTCAACCACGTTCCTCATCCGCCCGGAGGCGGAAATTCAAACCCTGGCTGAGTTACCCAGCCTGCTGGACACCCTGCAACGCGATGACCCTGCTGCTGCCGGCTAGCGGCTACGATTTTGTCCCTTCTGCGCTGTTGTCGGCTCACGCTTCATCGGCCCGGAGACAACACATGGGTCTGGTTCACACCTGGTGAGCGGCTTCCAGTTCTTTGAGGCGAGGGTGATCGCGATAAACCCCACGATACTCCGCTGGCAGGAGCACAGCAATTCGGCACATAATTTCATCCGTATATTGCTGGAGCACCGATTCACGCTGACGATTGGATAGCGGCGGTAAACGAAACGGTTGACCAACCTTCACCCGAATGTCACTTTTCCGCAATCGCCACAAATTGGGGAACACCCGACTATCCTCGGTGCCGATCAAAGCCACCGGCAAAATCGGACGGTTCAAGCGTGCCGCCAGATATGCCGCACCAGGCCGGCCAGGGATCAGCGACCCCACCCGACTGCGCGTTCCCTCCGGAGCGATGGCCAGCATGTATCCTTGCTCGATCAAATGCATCAAGCGCCGCATGGCGCGCACATCCGGGTTGAAGCGATCAATAAACACAAAATTGAAATACTTCCCCAACCAGCGCAAGAAAGCATTCTTCTCCCATTTCTCCGCCACCGGGATACACACATCCCACCGATCCAGAATGTAAAACACCAGCAGCGGGTCCAGCATGCCCAGATGGTTAGAAGCCACCACAAAACTTCGTTCGGCAGGCAGATTTTCCATCCCTTCCACTTCCACACGAGCCACCAGCCGGATCAAGGCTCGCAGCAACCAGCGCAAGAAGTTACGCATTGCCAATCACAACGTCCTTTCGTTAAGATATGGGCATCTCACGCCACAAACGATCCCGCCTGGTTTGCGACCGCCAGGACTGGCTTATTTTAACTGAAGTCAGGTGGGAATTCTGCAGATTAAAATCTGTTACCCCTAAGCAGATAGTCTCACTCTTGAGTGTTGTCACCCAATGTCACCGCTAAGAACGCGGAGAACGCAGAGTCACATAAGACTCTGCGTCCTCCGCGCACGCTGCGGTAAGATAAATTCACCGCTGAGAACGCAGAGAGCGCAGAGAGTTTTTCCACTTTTTCGGGCCTTTCTC
>FWWM01003347.1_pt1 | contig 28697 bp, 28 predicted proteins | sample 2228351 | NCBI WGS metagenome assembly FWWM01 (sample SAMEA103939774, study PRJEB20133) | metagenome | reverse complement strand
AAGTATCTGGCAAGTCCACCAATACGAAAAGTAGTTCTCTTAGAAAGAGCTTCGTTATGGCTAATCTTCAAAGAGGGCATCAATCTTGTGAGTTCTTCAAAAAACTTCACCATTTCTCAACATCTCTAGTAGTCTATTTCCAACAGTCCACACATTGCCAGCTCCAAGAGTAAGGAGAACATCTCCTGATTTTATTAATTTTAAAAGCTCAGCTAAAGCACTCTCAAGGGTTGAGGCATAAAGAACCTCATAAGAGTTTAACCTTGCAATCTTCTCAGCTAAAACCTTCCCATCTACACCCGCTATGGGTTTTTCACCTGCAGAATAGATCTGGGTAACTATTAAAACATCACAGCCATCAAAACAAAAAACAAAATCATCCATCAAGGCCTTAGTTCTGGTGTAACGATGGGGCTGAAAAAGTATTATCTTCCGTTTATCGGGGAAACAACATCGGAGTGTTTTAATAACAGCTCTGATTTCCTCAGGATGGTGTCCGTAATCATCTACAACAGTCACTCCCTTTATCTTGCCTTTGACGTGAAACCTTCTTTCTACTCCGCTAAACTGTTCAAGACCCCGTATAATTTCCTGAGGATCCATACCCAGCTCAAGACCAACGGAAACAGCAGCTAAAGAATTTAACACATTGTGTAAACCCGGAACCTTCAAATTTACGCTTCCTGCCAAATGACCATTAATAACCAGCCTATAGTTGGAATGAAAACCTTCAAATACTACATCCTCTGCCCTTACCTCTGCTTCCTCACTAAAGCCATAGGTAATAAAGCGCCTCTTAACATGGGGGATAACCATAGATCTGAGCTTTTCATCATCCAGACACAAAATGGCAGAACCATAGAAGGGAACCTTGTTTACAAACTTGATGAAACTTTCAGCTATATGGTTAATGTCTCGGTAATAATCAAGATGCTCCCTGTCGATATTAGTAACTACCGCAATTGTAGGGCTCAGCATAAGAAAGGAACCATCGCTTTCATCAGCTTCAGCAACGAAAAAATCTCCTGTGCCCATCTTCGCATTCGATCCCCAGGCTTTAAGCCTTCCCCCTATCACTACAGTAGGATCAAAATTCCCAGCCACCAGTAAAGTCCCTATCATTGAGGTGGTGGTTGTTTTCCCATGGGCTCCAGCAACCAAAATAGAATGTTTCATTCTCATGATCTCCGCAAGCATCTCAGCCCTTGGAATAACAGGAATATGACGCAATTTTCTGGCTTCCTCAACTTCAGGATTGTCTTCCGTTATAGCGGAAGAATAAACAACTACATCAGCACCTCTGATGTTTTCTTTGTCATGACCTATAAATATTTTTGCCCCAAGGGATTCAAGTCTTTTGGTAATATCGCTTTCTTTTATATCAGAACCAGAAACCTTGTAGCCGAGATTAATAAGCACCTCGGCAATACCACTCATGCCTATTCCACCAATACCTACAAAATGAACGTGCTGATAAAAGGGATACTTTCTCAAGCCTCTTTTACCTCCCTTACAAGTCTCATCATTATGCCAATAGCTATACCCGTAGCGATAAGGCTACTTCCCCCGTAAGATATAAAAGGCAATGGAAGCCCTTTGGTGGGAAGTATGCCCATCACAACTGCCATATTGCCAACAACCTGAGCCATTATTAAAGCTGTCATGCCAAGGGCAAGAAGTCTTTTTCTAAATTCTTTCACCATAAGGGTGATCTTTTTCATCGTTATCAGCAATGAAAAGTAAGCTAATACCAAAACCAAAATGCCAACAAAGCCCAGTTCATGTCCTATAATTGCCACAATGAAGTCAGTGAAGGGCTCAGGGATATAGTAAAGCTTTTGGATTCCCATCCCAAGACCTTGACCCGTAATCCCTCCAGAGCCAATACCAGTCCAGGCTTGAAGAAGATGGTATCCCTCCTTCAAGGGATTAGTCCAGGGGTTGTAAGTAGCTTTTATGCGAATCCAACGGTATTCCACATTGTAGATAAAAAAGTAGAAGACTAAAACAGCCAAGGGCAAAAAAACCAGGAAGTGTCTAAGGGGAGCTCCAGCAGCCAGAAGAAGCACTACTGTGATAAATCCTACCAAAAAGGCATTTCCAAAATCAGGTTCTTTAACAATAAGAAAACCTACAACTGAAGTAAGCCCAATGTAAAAAAGAACCCCCTCTTTAAATTGGGCAAGCTTTTCTCTCCTTCTGTAAAGAGAATCACTTAGATATATGATCCATACTATCTTAGCAAACTCTGCTGGCTGAAAATGGATACCCCCTGGAAGCTGATACCACCTGCATGCTTGATTATAAACAACCCCAACCCCTGGAATCAAAAGTCCTGCAAGAAGCACCAAGATAGAAACTATCATAAGGCGAGACTTTCTAAAGAGGAAATCGGTAGGAACCCTTTCAATCACAAAAATCATTCCAAGACATCCTAGGACATAAAGAAATTGTCTTGTAACATAGTAAAGGCTATGACCTGTTTTTTTTATAGAGTAGGCTGAGCTAGCGCTGTGGACAGCAACAAGTCCAAAGGCAAGCAAAAAAAGCACAACAACCCAAAGTTGTATACCAACATGGTTATCGGTAGCTTCCTGAGAGTTTTTAGCCATCTAACCTACCTTTTGCTTTAAATCTTCTAACAAGTTCTCTGAAATGTTCTCCCCTTTCAGCATAACTTCTATATTGATCGAAGGAAGAACAGGCGGGAGACAAAAGAACAACATCACCTTCTTTTGCCCTTTCTACAACCCAGAGAAAGGCTTCTTCCAGATTGGAAGCTTCTTTAACTATAACGCTTCCATCGGACTGATCACCTTCGCTACAAACTAAAAGCCCGCCATAATCCTTCATGGAAGAAAGAATAATACTCTTTGCCTCTCCAAACACTGCAATGCCTTTACACAACTTACGGGCTTTCTCCCATATCCTTACGTAACTTCCCCCTTTGTCCCTTCCTCCCATAAGAAGCCACAGAGGCTTTCCTTCGAACATTTCCAAAGCTCTTACCACGGCATCTACATTTGTAGCTTTTGAGTCGTTGTAAAAATCTATTCCCTTTACATTATCAACCCATTCAATCCGATGGGAACCAGCTTTAAAATTTTTGAGCACGTCCTCGATAACATGCCAAGGAACACCACTTACAAGGCATGCAAGGGCTGAGGCTGTCATATTTTCTTGATTATGTTTTCCCTTTAGATTGCACTCCCTAAAAGAAAAAGTGAGCTCAAAGGAAGCATTGTTAACTCCCCTTTCAAGAATAGGTTTAAAGGAAGGGAGATTTATCTTTAGCAAATCACCATCTATGAATCCATGAACATTTGGATCAAATCTACTAAAAAAGAGCACCCTTTCAGGTCTTATTCTTCCTGCCCTTACCTCTTCTTCAAAGATTTTCATTATTTCTTTGTCGTCCCTATTCAAAACAGCCCATTTATTCCCTTTCTGACGCAAAATGGGGGACATCTTGGACATAGCATAGGAAGAAAAAGATTCGTATCTATCGAGATGATCCTCCGTAATATTAAGCACTACAAACACATCAGGCGAAAACTCTGTAGCACTATCAAGCTGAAAGCTACTTACTTCCAAAACCACAACTTCAGGTTGAGAGGTGTTTTGCAATAAAAGGCTACTTAGAGGCGTTCCAATATTTCCTCCAACAAAAACATCCCCGCAATACTTCAAGAAAATAGCCCCTACAATTTCTGTAACTGTAGTTTTCCCATTGGTTCCCGTTATAGCAACAACCGGACTCTTTATTCTCTGCCAAGCCCATTCAAGCTCCCCTACAACAGGAATACCAGCCTCTTTTGCCTTTTTAACGATGTTTATATCCAGGGGAACGCCAGGGCTTATAATGACCTCGTCAAAAAATTTTATATCGTCAACATAGTTCGTGCCAAAGATAAAATTACATCCTAGTCTTGAAAGCTCTTCAAGCTTTTCTTTAGAAACGGCAAGTTCTTCAGCCTTTTTAGCATCGATTAAAGTAACGACTTTTCCTTCCTTTAAGAGAGCTTCAGAAATTGTAAGCCCCGATATGCCACATCCTATAACAAGACTATGTCTCACCATCGGTAAGAAGCTCCTCCACAATTTTTTCCATTGCCATAGCTCTAGAACCCTTAACAAGAATCCATGCTCCTGGCATCCAGTGCTCCATCATTATCTCTAAAACACCTTCGTGACTAAAGCCTGAAAAAACCATTTCAATGCCACCAAGCCTTGCAGAATCAGCTATATAGGAGCCATATTCTCCAAGGGTAATCACCATGGCTGGTTTGGCCTTCACTAGTTCTCTGCCAATCTCTCTGTGCAGAAGCTCTGATTCAGCACCAAGTTCCCTCATATCGCCAAGAATAGCAATAAAGGGTTTAGCTTCCCTCTGAGCCACCTTAGAGACTGTTTCTATAGCTCTAAGCATAGACCCTGGATTTGCATTGTAGGCATCATCAACAATGACAGTTCCGTCGCTTAAAGTATGTAGCTCCATCCGATGAGGAACGGGCTTGTATTGGCTGAGGGCAAGGCTTGAATCTTCAAGGGTTATGCCGAAATGTAAGGAAACCGCCAGCGCAGAAAGGCTATTATAGATAAAATGTTCCCCCAGGACAGGTATGCGAAAGGAAAAGGTTTTGCCTCTATATCGAACATTATAAAAGGTCCCTTCTCTAGCAAGCTTAATACTTTCGGGAAGAGCTCTTATATCCGCTTCCTTTATTATCCCGAAGGAAATAGAGGGAGTCTTGCATATCTTCTGGTAAGCCTTCACAAGTCTTTCATCATCTACATTTAAAACTGCAAGCCCATCTTTTGGAAGACCTTTCCAAAGTTTTGTCTTCTCAGCACATATTTTATCTTCCGATTCAAGCCCTTCAAGATGAGCCTTTTGAATGTTTGTGATAACACCAATTGTTGGCTGGGCAATATAAACCAGCTCATCCATTTCACCAGGATGATTTATTCCCATTTCCAGAACAGCTACTTCATGAGTATCTTCAAGCTGGAAGATCGAAAGGGGAAGCCCTATATTGTTATTCCAGTTCATAGGGTTTTTCAAAACTCTAAACTTACCTTCCAGCACTTTGCTTATCATTTCCTTTGTTGAGGTCTTTCCATTGGAACCGGTAACCCCAATAACAGGACCCTTAAAAAGGCTTCGCCTGTATCTTCCAATTTCTCCAAGGGCTTTTAGAGTATTTTCAACCTTCACTACTGAGAAACTGTGAGAAACTGAGGCTTGCAATTTGGAAAGCTCAATATTCTTATCAACAATAAGACACCTAGCTCCCCTTTTTAGGGCATCTTCCAGGAAGTCGTGGCCATCAAATCTTTCACCCATAAGGGCTATAAAAACAGAGTTTTCCCCGATCTTTCTAGAATCTGTGCTTATATCGCTAAATTTATAGGAACTGCTTTCGCCGTAGAGCAGGCTACCACCGGTAGCCTTAAGTATCTCTTCTAGTGTCCACTCATACTTAGACAAGTCCACACCTCCTTAGCAACTAATCTATCGTCAAAGAAAAACTTTTTATGCCCGATTATTTGATAATTCTCATGACCCTTCCCTGCTAGGAAAACTACATCACCTGGTCTTGCAATCTTTAAAGCCAGTTCAATAGCGGATCGACGATTCACTATAACCGAAAAAACCCTTTTCGATGAAATCAAATCCTCAGGGTTTGAAACTCTCTTCCAGCTTTTAGGCATGCCTTCTAAAATATCTTCAATGATCTTTTCAGGATCCTCTGTTCTTGGATTATCGCTAGTTATAATGATTACATCTGCATACCTGGCAGAGGTCTCAGCCATAACGGGTCTTTTGGATTTATCTCTGTCTCCGCCACATCCAAAAACAACAACGAGGCGACCTTCAAGCCAGCCTTTAATGGAACTTAGGGTCTTTTCAAGAGCATCTGGAGTATGGGCATAATCAACAATTACCTCAAAAGGTGCATCAATAGCAACTTTCTCCATCCTACCAGGTATATCTTGAACCTTTTCAATGCCTCTTTTTATAGTTTGAACATCCATACCTTGAGAAAAGGCTGTGGCAACCGAGGCAAGAATGTTATAGACATTTAATTTACCGAGGAGAGCGGAATTAATGTTAATAACACCAGCGGGAGTCTCTATTGATACTTTCAAGCCTTTGGAGGAACATTCAAAGCTAAGGGCTTTTACTTTTGCAGAGGGATTTTCAACTCCGTAAGAGATGATTTCAATATTTTTGCTTTTTAGAAAATTGAGCAATCTATTCCCATAAGGATCATCTACGTTGATTACAGCTACTCCATTGAGGTGTTCCAGAAACAGCAAGCTTTTTGCTTTAAAGTAGTTTTCCATGTTCATATGGAAATCAAGATGATCATGGGAAAGGTTGGTAAAAACCGCTACATCGTAAAAACATCCAAATACCCTTTTTTGCTCTAGGGCATGAGAAGAAACTTCCATTACTACATGGGTTACACCACCAGAAACCATCTCATGAAAGATTTTTTGAAGCAAAAGAGGATCTGGGGTAGTAAGAGGAGCAGGCTCCGAATGCCCATCCCAGGAGTAGTTTATAGTTCCAAGCCTTCCAACCTTTAAGCCCCCTTCCTTTTCTATGGACTCTATAAGTATGGTCGTGGAAGTTTTTCCGTTGGTGCCAGTTATCCCGATAAGATGAAGTTTCTTTGTAGGAAAACCGTAAAAGGCTGATGTTATCACCGAAAGAGCTTTGTGAGTGTCAGGAACAAGAATTACCAAGATATCCTTCGGAAGCTTTGGTAAAAATTCTAAATGCTCAACAACAACCCCCTTTGCTCCCCCTTTGATAGCCTCCTCAATATATTTGTGTCCATCATTAGTGGTTCCCTTAAGGGCAACGAAAAGCTCTCCTTCTTTTATGGTTTTGCTGTTGCAGGAAATGCCACTTACTCCGGTGATATCTCCAGGGGAAATTATTTCATAAGGGATGGAAAACTCCGAAAGTGCTTTTAAAACACCTTCTACCTTCATGGATGATTATCCTTTCTAACATTGGAAACTTTCATTGCTTCCAAAGAGGGATGTTCCTCTGAAGGAGGAATTCCCAGGTAGGGTAAGATTCTAAGGGCTATCTCCCTAAAAACAGGTCCTGCCACAACACCTCCATAGGTTGCTCCCTTGGGATTATGGACAACAACCGCTATAACTACCTTTGGATCCTCTAAAGGCGCAAAACCAACAAAGATAGAGGCATAATCTGTTCTAGAATATCCACCAGTTGCGGGATCCATTTTTTGGGCGGTTCCGGTTTTACCCCCTACTCTGTAACCGGGCACCCTTGCAAGAACACCCGTTCCACCTTCTTCCGTGACCTTGTTAAGGATAAGCCTTAGAACTTCGGCCTTTGAAGGACTTAAGATCCTGATCCCTTCTTCAGGCTTCTTCAAGAAAGTAACTCTTGGCTCTCCTAGGTAACCACCATTAGCTATGGCTCCAAAGGCTCTCGCAAGCTGAATCACAGTAACACCCATACCTTGGCCAAAGGCGGAAGTGGCAAGATCAAGGGGTTGCCACTTATCCCAAGGTCTTAAAGTGCCGCTAGCTTCTCCCGGAAGATCTATACCCGTTGGTTTGCCAAATCCAAACTTTTCTATATAGTCAAAATATTTCTTGGCACCAAATCCCAGGGCAAGCTTGGCAGCACAGATATTACTTGAAAATTGAATGACCTGGATAAAATCAATCCACCCGTGGGGATGAACATCCCTTATAGTATGGCCGGGCACACGGTAAACACCATTTTCACAAAACATCTTGTCGGTAGGTTTTACAAAATTTTCTTCAAGAAGGGCCGCTGCCAGAATAGCCTTAAAAGTTGATCCTGGCTCAAATTGATCAGTAATAGCCCTGTTTCTCCAGAGCTTAGGCGAACTTTCCTGGTAGAGATTGGGATCAAAAAAGGGCCAGTTAGCCATCGCTAAAACTTCGAAACTTTTAGCATCCATAACAATAACCTGGGAAGATTCTGCTGTATATTTTTCCGAAACCTTGGCAAGCTCTTTTTCTGTTACATATTGAATGAAACTATCAATTGTAAGAGCAAGAAACTCATCCTTGAAGGTTGGAGGGGGATCATTTCGAAACCATATCTTTTTTGTAATGCCATCCCTCATCAACCTTTCTTTCCATGGCGGAACCACTAAGAACTTGTTATATTCCTTTTCAATGCCTTCTAGCCCCTGACCATCAAGTCCTGCAAATCCAATAACCTGACCAGCAATGTGCCTATAAGGATAAAATCTTCTCATTTCTCTTACAAGATATAAACCATCTATCCGGAGGCTTTCTATCTTCTGAGCCCTTTCATCGGAAATAAACCGGACAACCGGCACAAACTTACCACTTCTTTTAAGTCTTTGAAGAAGGCTATTCTTGTCAATGTTCAAGATTTTGCTTAGTTGGCTGGCTACCAAATCAGGGTTACCAATAAGCTTGGGATTGGCAAAAAGAGAATACTCTTCTACTGACAAAGCAAGGGTAACGCCATTTCTATCTACTATTGGTCGGCGATAAAGTGTGCCCTGTCTATCCGCAAAGATCTGAGCCTCATAGCGGGATTTCCACGATTCGTGTTCTATAATCTGGAACTGAAAAGCCCTAAGAACCACCAGAATTAGGCCAGCCAAGCTACACACAAAAATCAGGGAAAGAACAAGGTTAAAACGGTCTATTTCTTTGTTGTTCTTAAGCCTTCTTATAATCATTTGATAACCCTAAGGGTTTCTACCATCAGCAATTAATCTCCTAGGTATTTCAACATATATGATCTCTTCAGGTTTCGGTGGCCTCATAGAAAATTCATTTCTGGCAATCTCTTCCAATTTGACCGGGCTTGTAAGATAATGCCATTCCAGCTTAAGCTTTCTATTGGTTGTAAGCTGTTCAAGGTATTGCTCATAAAGGTCTGAAATCATGTATCCATACCTTATTTGCTCAACCCTTAACCAGACATAAAATATTGCAATTCCCGTAACTAAGAAAACAAAGAGCAGATAAAGCCATCTTTTGTCAAACATAACTTTGGTTCCTATAACTTTTTAACCGCCCTTAGACGAGCGCTTCTAGCCCTAGGATTCTTCGCTACTTCCTCCTCAGAAGGTTTCACAGCCTTCTTAGTAAGTAGCATTACTTTAGGTTTTCCTGAACATTCACATCGTGAAGAACCAGGAGGGCAAATGCAAGCCTTTGACCATTCCGAAAAAGTTCTTTTTACAAGCCTATCTTCCAAGGAGTGGAAAGACACAATACAAAGCACACCTCCCGGAAGCATATAATCAAGGATCTTTTCCAAAAAGCCAAAAAGAGCACCAAGTTCATCATTTACAGCAATTCTTAAAGCTTGGAAGACCTTTGTAGCAGGATGAATTCTGTGTTTTTTAGGCACAACCCTGTTTATAATTGCCACAAGATCCGCTGTAGTCAACAAAGCCTTTTTTTTACGTTCCTTAACTATGAGATTTGCAATCTTTCTAGCATTAGGTTCTTCACCGTAGGTGTAAAAAATATCAGCAAGCTCCTTCTCAGAAAGAGAATTTACCAGGTCGAAAGCAGTCTTTTTGGATCTTCTATCCATTCTCATGTCAAGAGGACCATTTCTGATAAAGCTAAAACCCCTTTCGGGATCTTCCAGCTGTTCAGATGAAACTCCAAGATCAAGAACCGCTCCAGCTACTTTTAAGTTTAGCCCCTCAAAGACTTTATCAAAATTTCTGAAATCTTCATGTAAAAGCAAAAGTTTTCCATTTTCCAGATAATTACTCAATCTTTGGGAAGTTCTTTCAATAGCAGAGTTGTCTTTATCAATTCCTACCACCAAAGAAGGATTAAACCTTTGAAGTATTGCCTCTGTGTATCCTCCGGAACCAACCGTTCCGTCGAGAAAGACTAGCTGGTTTTGAGGTTCTACACAGGATAGGAAACTCATTACTTCTTCTAAAAGAACAGGTCTATGCATGTTATTTCCAAAGCCTTACGAGATCAACTCTAAACCCGTGGTTTTTTACAACCTGTAATTTATATCTTCCTATATTCACAACCTCTCCCATTTCGGGAAACCTCTGAAGCTTATACAAAATAAGCCCTCCGATGGTTCTTACATTTTCTTCGGGAAGATCAATATCAAGCTGTCTGTTAATATCTCTTATGAGCATCACTCCCCTTATCAAATAGGAACCATCATTAAGTTCCACAATATCTTTCCTTCGAGGATCATGCTCGTCTTCAATGTCTCCTACAATCTCTTCAAGGACATCCTCCAGAGTAACAAGTCCTATAATACTACCATATTCGTCAATAACAAAAGTCATATGGGTTTTTTCCCTCTTGAAATACTCAAGCTGGCTTCTTATGGTTCTTGTTTCAGGTGCAAAAGAGGGAGGTCTAAGTATTGATCTTATGGAAAAGCTGGCTTTATCCTCTAAAAGAAGAAGATCCCTTACATGGATAAAACCTATAACATTTGAAGGATCCCTTTCATAAACGGGATACCTTGAAAAATTTGTTCGCCTTATTATGTCAATAATTTCCTGATAGCTAGTTTCAACATCAAAGGATACCACATCCCTCCAAGGGATCATAATGTCCCTTAAGGCTTCTTTGTCCATTAAAAGGACAGCTATCAGCATATTTTGTTTTTCCTTAGGAATGGTGCTCTCTCCCCTATCAGCTCCAATTAAAAGCTCAAGTTCTTCCTCAGACAAATAAGAAGCATCTTTGGAAGACTGGCTTAATCTTGTAATCCTTACTAAAAAGTATGAAAATTTGTTTATAATCCACAGGATAGGTTTTAAAAGGGTGATTAAACCTTTTACAACAGGAGCAACCATCATGGTGAAGCTATAAGCATGGTAGCTAGCAACAGTTTTGGGAACAATCTCTCCCAGGATAAGAAGCGATATAGTTACCCCAAGGGTAGCATAGAGAACGCCTGTTTCTCCAAATATCTTTATGGCTATTGATGTAGCAATAGAAGAAAGGGTTACATTTACCAGGTTGTTACATATAAGAATAGTTCCAAGAAGGCTTTCCACATTTTCAAGGATATTTCGGACTAACAAAGCCCTTCTGTCGTAACGTGCCCTAGCTTTTAGCTTTAAGCGATTTGTTGCCATAAAAGCTGTCTCAGAGGCTGAAAAAAAAGCCGACAGCCCAAAAAGACAGCTAAATACCAAGATACTTGTGAAAACACCCATAGCCCTTTCTCCAGTAAAAATTGCAAGTTATCCAGTTTCGGTATAATAAGTAACATGTGGAAGGGGAATTTGGCACAAATAAATGTTATGGCCTTAGTGTTGTAAAGTGGGAACCACCACCTTAAGAAACACCTGTGGAAACTGCTCTTCTGGCAAAGGGATGCAGACTTGTTCATAAGACATCAGTTGCTTAAGCAAGAAGTTTTCACCTCCTATAAAAGAATAGTTTACAGTTTATCAAGCTTTAGAAAAATGGTAATAATAGAAAGTCTGGGATGCCTTGGCAGGGTATTCCAGCTTTAGGGAAGAAGGAGGTGGCTTTTTACCGGCCTTCCCGTCCAATAGGTCACCTTACTTCTTCCCTCTAAAAGAATCATGCCACTAATTGGGAGATACCATGCACCCTGATGATGAAAAGATTTTAAAGATTGCAAAAGAGGTGGTTGTTAAATTTATAGAGCTTGGGCGTATTTCTCCCTCAAACTTTGAAAGCCATTTTAACGACATTTTCTGGGCTATAAAAAGAACAATCATCAACGCCAGGGCAAAGGAAATTGAAGAAGCCAAGGTTATAGTGAGCCAAGGAAAAGAAAAGTAAAAGACGGGAGAGATGGCTGATGCGATATACCAAAGCCTTTATTCACACCTATTATGAAACACCAAAAGAGGCAGAAACACCCTCCCATATTCTTCTCCTAAGAGCTTCCTTTATATATCCTGCAGCAGCAGGCATATACACTCTTTTACCGCTAGGTCACAAAGTAGCGGAAAAGATAAAGACCATTATAAGAGAAGAGATGAATGCAATAGATGGTCAGGAAATAACAATGCCCGTTCTTAATCCTGCGGAGCTTTGGAAAAAAACGGGGCGATACTACGACATCGGCCAGGAGCTTTTTAGATTTAAGGATAGGAAAAACCGAGAAATGGTTCTGGCGATGACCCATGAAGAGATCGTAACAGATGTGGCAAAGCAATTTATAAAGTCCTACAGAAATCTTCCTTTAATGCTTTATCAGATTCAAACCAAAATCCGTGACGAAGCAAGACCAAGGGGAGGCCTTTTAAGGGTAAGAGAATTCACCATGAAAGATGCCTATAGTTTTCATGCAGACTTCGATGACCTGGATGCATATTATCCAAGCGTTTACAATGCCTATTTGAAAATCTTTGGAAGATGCCACTTGCCTGCCATTCCCATAGAGGCTGACACGGGCATCATGGGGGGTACAGGTTCCCATGAGTTTATGCTGGAATCTCCTTCCGGAGAAGATCGATTTGTCCTTTGCGAACATTGCGGTTACAGAGCAAATGTGGAAAAAGCAGTAGGTCTAAAGGAGATTGAAAATATCCAACCTGCTGAGGTTTCCCCTATGGAGAAGGTTTCAACCCCTGGAGTTAAAACAATAGCTGATCTTATCAACTTTTTCGGCATAGAGCGTCATAACTTCCTAAAAACGGTTGCCTACAAAGCCGATGGTCAGCTGGTTATTGCAGTAGTAAGAGGAGACTTTGACATCTCTGAAACAAAGCTTACCAATTATCTGAAAGCAAAACAGCTGGAGATAGCACCGGAAGAAATGCTTTCAAGTTATGGCCTTCATGGTGGATTTCTATCCCCGGTAGGTCTTGACGAATCTATCAGGGTAGTGATGGATACCTCCGTTTTTAAGGAGCTTTCCTATGTAGCAGGTGGAAACAAAGTAGATCTTCACCTGAAGAATGTCCGTTACGGTAGAGACTTTACCGTTAAAGAAATAGTGGATATATCGGAAGTAAGGAATGGAGATCGATGTGCCAAATGTGCTAAAGGAAGGCTTGCAATAAAACGAGGCATAGAACTTGGCCATACCTTTAAGCTTGGCACCAAATACACCGCTCAAGAGGCAATGGATGTTACCTATCTGGATCACCACGGAAATATTCAAAGGGTTGTAATGGGCTGTTATGGCATTGGTGTTGAAAGGCTTATGGCTGCTGTGGTGGAAAAATGGCACGATGAGGCAGGAATAATCTGGCCTTATTCCATAGCCCCTTATCATATTATTATTGTTCCAATAGGACAAAGACCTCAGGTATTAGAACAGGCAGAAAGGCTTTATAGAGACCTTTCTACTTCCTACGACGTTCTTTTGGATGATAGAAATGAATCGCCAGGAGTAAAATTTAAAGATGCAGATCTCATTGGAATCCCCATCAGAGTAGTTGTAAGTCAAAAGTTGATAGAACAGGGGCTTGTGGAAGTAAAAATAAGAAAGACCTCCGAAGTTTTTACCTGTCATGAAGGAGAAATTAGAGAGAAGATAGAAAAGGTTGTCAAAATCCTTCAGCCATCCCTGGAAAATTTACCTTACATGGAATCAACTCTGGAGGACTAGGAGATGAAACCGTTAAGAGTGATGACTTTTAATGTGCGTTTCGATAATCCTAAGGATATCGACAAGGGATGGCTAACCAGAAAAGAGATTGTAGCTTCTATAATAAAAAGATACCATCCCCACATAGTAGGCATCCAGGAACCCACATGGCGCCAAATAGAAGACTTAAGAATGCTTCTTCCAGAGTATGACTTCTGCCTTAAAGGTAGAGTCTGGGATGATACCTGCCAATACCCTACTCTACTTTTTCAGAAAGAGGAAGTTACATGCTCCAAAAATGGTGAATTCTGGCTTTCTCTAACGCCTCACATCCATAGAAGCTGTGACTGGAATAGTGCGTTTCCAAGAATGCTTAGCTACGGCATATTTAACGTAAAAGACATAGAACAACCTATTGTTGTGGCAGTTACTCATCTTGACCACAAATCAGCTACCGCAAGGGAATATCAGATCTCGACCATACTGAAGTGGTATAGAGGAAAATATCTTCAGACTCCTTTTATATTGCTTGGAGATTTCAACGAGCCACCTTATCAGAAAGTTCATATAATGCTATCCCAGGAAAATCTTAAGGATACCTGGCAGGCATTAGGTTTTCAGGAAGATGAAAACGCAGCAACCCATCATGATTTCGAAGGAAAACCCGTTGGTGGAAGGATAGATTGGATATTTATAAGCGAACATTTTGGCGTGCTGAATGGATGTATCGTCAAGGAAAGTGTTAATGGGAGATATCCATCCGATCATTTTCCATACTATGTAGATTTATTCTTGCGAGGATAAAGTTATGAAAAGCTTGATTCGAGTTGCTATTATACAGCCAAAGCCTTATCCATCCTATGATGACCCTAGAAATACTGCTCATGCTTTATTCTTACTTGAGCAGTGCAAAGGCAAGAATCTAGATGTAATTTGTTTTCCAGAATACTTTCCCTTTTATGGCGAAACCGAGCTTTCCAATGCTGCCAGAAGACTAAAAAGTTACATAATTGCCGGACTCGTAGAAGAAGAAGATGGATATTATTTTAATACGGCAACCCTTTTTGATAGAAACGGAAGAATCCTTGGCAGACAAAGAAAAAGATGCGTTGGAAGCCTGGAAAGAAAGCTTTTTAACATAACCCCTGGAGACGGCATATACAAAGCCTTCGTTACAGACTTCGGGAAAATTGGCATACCCGTCTGCATTGACTTCTGGGGCTACTCTGAAGCGGCCATCCAGCTAGCGAAACAGGAAGTGGACATTATCTTTAATCCAAGTATTTTCCCGATATTAAGAGATCACTGGAAATACGGTGCCCTCGTAAGAGCTTTTGAACATTTTGTTCCCGTAGTAGGAGTAAATACTGCAAGTTTCAATGCCTTCTACAAGGACAAAAAAATCCATCACTTCGGGGGAGCAAGTTTTGTCATCAATCCTCCAAAAATCCTGGACAAAGACCATTTCAACAGGTGGGTAAGAGGGCTTAACGATCTTGAAAGCTGGATTCAGCTTGAACTTGAAGACATAGAATGTGTAAAGATTGTAGAAATTGATTTCAGAACCTGTAATGACTTTCGCCTTGCCTTTAAACAAAGATTTGGAATGGCTTAAAGGAGATCGGCCTTGAAGCGAAAAGTATATCTAAAAATGAAAACCCTTGAAGAGGCCAGAAGCCTTTGGTTTGAAAGGCTAAAGGACTTAAAGCTGGAAGTGGAAGAAGTCCATACCCAGTCTGCCCTTGAAAGAGTCACCGCAGAGCCAGTATTTGCAAAGCTATCGGTTCCCCACTACCACGGTGCTGCTATGGACGGAATTGCCGTTGAAGCTTCAAAAACCTTTGGCGCTTCCGAATCAAAGCCCGTAAAACTTGAAATAGGAGTTGACGCTTTTTATGTAAACACAGGAAATCCCCTTCCAGAGGGAACCAATGCGGTCATCATGATAGAACAGGTTTTTCCTTTGGATGCTGAAGGGAAATATGTAGAAATAAGAACCCCTGCCTATCCCTGGCAACATGTAAGAAAGATGGGGGAAGATATCGTAAAGGGAGAACTAATCCTTCCAATAAACCATATCTTAAGCCCTGTCGATCTTGGAACTTTACTTGCTGCAGGCGTTACCAAAGTAAAAGTTTATCGTCTTCCGAAGGTATGGATTCAGCCAACAGGAAACGAACTTATTCCCCCAACAGAGAAAGATTTAGAACCTGGGAAAATAATAGAATTCAACGGAACCATCCTTTCTGGCTTAGTTAGGCAATGTAAAGCAATCCCCATTCTTAAAGAAATTATACCCGATGAAAAAAACGCCATTAGGTCCGCCCTGATAGAGGCATGCAATTCCGATGCAGACGTAATCCTTATAAATGCTGGATCTTCTGCCGGTTCCGAAGATTATACTGTCCACTGTATAGAAGAACTTGGTGAAGTGCTTGTCCATGGTGTAACCATGATGCCAGGAAAACCTGTGATACTTGGCATTGGAATGGGAAAGCCTGTTGTAGGCATTCCCGGCTATCCAGTTTCCGCTATAATTGCTTTTGATCAATTCGTAAGGCCTCTTCTTTGGAAGCTTCAATCCCAGTGGCCACCGGAAAAACCAAAGGTTTTTGCAACCCTCGCAAGAAAAGTTCCATCTAAGTTAGGGCTTGAAGAATTCGTAAGGGTTGTTATGGGTAAGGTTGATGGTCAGCTAGTAGCTGTTCCTATTCAGCGAGGAGCAGGTATTGTTACTTCCCTTACCAGGGCGGATGGTATTCTAAGAATTCCCCATAATCAGGAAGGCATAGAAGCTGGCGAAAGGGTTTCCATAGAGCTTCTAAAACCGGAAAGTTCAATTGAAAACAATATTATAATGATAGGAAGTCACGATAATACTATCGATATCATAGCAAGTGAGATAAAAGCCCTAGACAGTAGACTTCATCTTTCATCAAGTAACGTTGGAAGCCTTGGAGGGCTCCTTGCTTTAAAGAAAGGCCATTGCCATCTTGCAGGATCTCACCTTCTCGATACGGAAGATGGAAGCTACAATTTTTCCTACATCGAAAAATATCTTAAGGGCACGCCAGTAGTGGTCGTTGAGCTTGTTAAAAGACAGCAAGGTCTAATGGTAGCTTGGGGGAATCCTAAAAATATTTATTCCGTTAAAGATCTTTTAAGAGAAGATGTAACTTTTATTAACAGGCAAGCAGGAGCAGGCACAAGAATTCTTTTTGACTACGAACTCAAGAAGGCAAACATCTCCCCTTCCATGATTAAAGGTTACGACCAGGAAGAATACACTCATATGGCTGTTGCTGTTTCAATAGTGGGAGGAAGGGCTGATGCTGGTATGGGAATCTATGCAGCGGCGAAAGCCCTAAATCTTGATTTTATACCAATAGCTGTAGAGCGGTATGACCTTGTTATAAGAAGGGAACTTTTTGAAACAAGAAATATCAAAATCCTTATGGAAGTTATAAAAAGCGAAAAATTTAGAAACATTGTGAACTCCCTTGGTGGATATGACCCCTCGAGTTCCGGGACTATTATTGGTGTTTGGGATGGAGAAAAGTGGATAGAAAGATAGAGGAATTGCCCGTTCTTCCTACCACTGCCTGGGTTGTTGAAAGGGCAAGAGACGTTAGGATTGTTTTCAAGGAAGAAACCTTAGAAAAACTTGCGGAAGAATTTAAGAAGTTTAAATCCCAGGAAATTCCAGAACAAAGGCTACTTCACCTCGTGGAGGTTTCTCCTGAAGAATCCGCAAGATGGATTTTTGTTCTGGACACCTTAAACTATTGCTTCTGGCCAGACAAAGGCGAGCTTCCCTGGTCTATTTTTTACAAGGGGAAAGAATGGTCTGGATATTGGGCTCTCGCAGGAAGTCTTAAAAGAGCTTACGAAGAACACATTCCTGTTACAAAGGCATCCTTTATTGCCAACATTAAGGAAGAGGAACTTCGCTACATCTTTAGAGGGAAAGGGGAAATACCTCTTTTCGAAAGCAGGCTTAATAATCTCAGAGAGGCAGGAAGAGTTCTACTTGAAAGGTGGGATGGAGACTTTGTAAATGTTATAAAGCATGCTGGAAGAAAGGCTACAAAGCTTGTAAGAACGGTCGTTGAAGAGTTTTCATCATTTCAGGATGAGGCCTTTTACGATGGTAAAAGGATCTTTTTCTGGAAAAGAGCTCAACTTCTTGTCTCAGACCTTAACTTATTCCTTGGTGGCAAAGACCTTGGAACTTTTGAGGATTTAAACCCCTGGGGCGAGCAAAAGCATGGTAATCTCCTTACAGCCTTTGCCGATTACAAGCTTCCCCAGGTATTAAGGGCTCTTGGCATACTTGAATATTCCGAAAAACTTTCGGAAAAGATAGATAACTTTGTTTATTTACTCCCTGGAGAAAGGGAAGAAGTTGAAATAAGAGCTTCCACTGTTCAAGCAGTTGAGTTGATAAGAAAAGTCTTTGAAACATATATAGGAAAAACCATTTACTCAACAGAAGTTGACAATTTCTTGTGGCATCTTGGTCAAAAAGAGGAATTTCGCCAAAAACCCTACCATCGCTGTAGAACCATTTATTACTAAAGCCAACCGTAGCTTAAAAAAGGGTTTTGCTGAATCTTCCAAAGTTAAGGCGGTTTTAAAAAAATTTCGGTTTGTATTGTTTATAGTTAGATAATGATTATTATAAGTAAAAATATAGCTCAAAGGAGGGAACCATGGGATGCTTGTATTGTAATCCAGCAGTAGATGCAGATACCATTTGCCAGAAAATTAGAGAAATTTATCCAGACATAGGAAGGTGTGGCATAGAGGTCTCTGCTCAATACCATGAACAGGCTAAAGCCTGGGCAATAACCCTTTCCAAAGAGGGACATACCCTTAAGACATTCCTAGATGAAGAAGATGTCAAAGCATGCAAAGAAGGTAAAGAATGCATACACTTAGGTATTCAGATTGAGCAATTAAAAAAACATGTTGGTTTGGTCTAGAAAGGGGTAAAAAATGAAAGACAAAAGAAGCTTACATTTAAAGGTTCAGGAAATGTGCGATTGCTACGCCCAGACGGATCCTTTAAAGGAAATGTCCGTTATTCAAAAATCCGAAGTAAAAGATGTAGAAGAATCAGCGATAAAATGGCTTGCCCTTGCTATTCTCCATGGAATAACCGAAGGGGTAGAAAAGATATCTCTTAAAGTGGAAGAAGATGGCTCTGTTTCTGTAACAGCTGAATATCGTAAGGCCAGTCTTCCCGAACCTCCTCCAGAGGTAGGAAAAAAAGCAATAGAAATAATAAGAGAAATTACCCATATCGAATCTCCGGAAGGCAAATTGCCCCTTGCAATAGGCATTCGAGACAGCAGAACAGAAGTAGCTATAAAACTCAAAAAAGACGATGAAAAGGAAAAGCTAGTTATAAAATTCCCTGAGTAATTAGTAAGATACCGCGGGGATTAAAAGTTTCCCGCGGTAATTTTTGGTTTATAGTAATTTTATTCCCTCTCGATCTATTAAGGTGTATTTCCAAGGAGGTCCAATGTCTTCACTAATTTGCTCGATTGAAGCAATCCTCTTTTGAATTTCCTCCTTTAACTCCCGAACACCCGCTCCTTCCTTTATCATTTGGGTAAGTCTTATTTCCATACCAATAATTCTCGGAACAGAGAAAAAAGGTCCTATGGGCTCTCCGTCTAGAGTTGGTAATTTCTTTTTATTCCATATCATAAACATTTTGAAGATATCTTCAGAAGCGTCATATCCTGCCAACAGGAAATGGATGTAATGAGTTGGATCAATGGGCACAAACTCGCATTTTTTCCGCATAAAGACATTATACTCTCCAGCCAAAAAAGCAATTAAGGAAGGAAAAATTTCATCAATCTTTTCAATGCCTTCCTCTTTAATAAAATCAGCCCCTTTCTTTGCCATATCCACGGCATCTGGTGCACCCCCTGCCGCAATAACGGTATATTTCCCCACAGGAATAGTTCTGTCAACCTGCACATTGACTACCGATCCATCGGGATTCCACCCGATTGCCCTTCCATCGGTCACAATAATAAGTCCATCTTTAGCAACCGCACCTGCTACAAAAGACATATTTTCCTCCTCCCCTTAATTGAATCCTTAATTTAATTAAAAACTAACTAGCCCACAAATTCCAAATCTGCAATGCATTCAATGTGGGGAGTGTGGGGGAATAAATCGAAGGGATAAACTGCCTTTATACGATATTTTTCAGAAAGCATTGCCAAATCCCTTGCAAGGGTTGTAGGATTGCAGGAAACTGCTACAATTTTTCTTGGTGATAGCTCCAGCAAAGCCTTAACGACTTTAGGATGCATCCCAGCTCTTGGAGGATCGGTAATTACTACGTCAGGTTTTCTTCCGCCCATGGTCTTTATGACATCTTTTATATCGCCATGATAAAAAACGCAGTTTTCAACACCATTTAGGGAAGCATTCTTATAAGCATCCTCAACAGCATCTTTTATAATTTCAACACCTATGACTAGCCTTGCCATCGGAGCCACAACAATAGATATTGATCCGGTGCCACAATAAAGATCCCATACCTCCTCTTTGCCAGAAAGATTCGCACAGTCTATAATTTTACTATAGAGCTTCTCCGCTCCAAGGGGGTTTGTCTGGAAAAAGGAATTGGCTGAGATTTGAAATCGAAACCCTAGAAGCTCCTCTTTTATATATCCAGAGCCCCACAAAATCCTTGAAACATCACCAATTGCAACCTGGGACTTGCTTTTCCCCACAGAATGAACAAAAGTAGTTATATTGCAATTAGCGCCAGCAAGATAACTGCCAAGGGCTTCAATAACTTTATCAGGGTGGCTTTCGTCGGTAGTAATTAGATTAATAAGTCGCTCTCCTGTCTTTTTTGCTTCTCTTACTACAAGAAACCTCCAGAACCCTTTAGGTTCTTTCCTGGAGATATCGTAAGCGGAAAGACCACTTTCAAGACAGAAATTTCTTACAAGCTTTAAGATCTTTACAGCTTCTTCCGACTCAAGAAAGCATTCTTCAACATTAAAGACCTTATCAAAATGGGAATAAACATGGAGCCCGAGTCCACAATCCCTATTTAGCGCATCTCCCCTTTCAATCTCGTCGGGCCTTAGCCATCTTCTCGAAGAAAAAGTAAACTCCATTTTGTTTCTATAATAAAGCTCCTTTGGCGAAGGTTCTATGGGAAAAACCTTAATATTTTCAGCTTTGCCAATATGCTTTAAAGCCTCAACCACTTGAAGATACTTCCACTCAAGCTGGGCGGAATATTTAAGTCTTTGCCAAAGGCATCCGCCACAGTAGGATTCATGCATGCAAAAGGGAAGCTGTTCCCAGGGGGATGGTTCTAAAACTTCAAGGGTGCGAGCAATGTAAAAATTTTTCTTTTTAGTAGTTATAATAGCTTTTACAGTAGAACCAGGGAAAGCCCTTTCTACAAAGACAACTTCATCATCAACCTTTGCAACACCCATTCCCCCATAGGCAAGCTTTTCAATCTTAAGAATAGCCTCTGAATTCTTCTTCATTTAACAGCAGAAAGCCTTTCCAATTCTTCCCTTTCGAAAAGATTTATAGCGTCTAAAAGGATTTTTATCTTTCCATCTGTTTTTGCCATTGCCTTAATAAAGCCAAGTTTCACCCCATAGCCCACAGAAGGTGGAGGCTCCACATCCTTTGCCTTTATAGTTTCTACATGGGAAACAGTATCCACCACAAGTCCAACGTAGAAATTTCCATCTCTAAGGGGTATTTCAAGAATTATTATGCAAGTTTTAGAATCATACTCCACCGAAGCTATGCCAAGCTTTAACCTCAAATCTATAACGGGAATGACCTTACCTCTCATATTAATCACACCTTTTACAAAGGAAGGCGCCTGAGGAATTTTCCTTATAGGAACTATGCCAATAATCTCCTTTACGCTGAGCACATCAAGCCCGTAGTACTGGTTATTAAGATTGAAGATAAGATATTTCCCTTCCTGGCTAAGAAAGCTTTTCACAGAAACCTTTTCTTCTTGGAGGTCCCTTGAAACCTTTTCTATCAGAGCTTTCACATCCCCAAGTTTTGACTGCCTGGACAAGTAGCCTCCTTTACCGCCATAGGCATTCTTTGCAAAATCCAGGTTTACAAAGGAAGAAAAATCAACTGTTATGTCCACATCCATCTCTTTCTTCATGTAATTTTGCATTAACTCAAGGGCGGTTACCTCAGGCATGAGATCATCAGTCTTTATGCCTTGATGCTCTGTTAGAACATTTTTCAGGATAGGAACCTTCAAGCCAAGGGTTTTTTGTGGATCAAGAAAACTTACTCCAATTTCTGCAGCTAAGTCAGGCTTTTTGGCTATGAATTCCCCAGCTTCTATCATAAGATTTACAAATTCCTGGACAGCCTCCCCGTAGTTATTAATGATTTCTTCCCTAAAAGCCACAACACAGCATGGATGATTTTGCCAAAGTTCCGCAGAAAGAAAGAGTTGTTCTGCAATTCCCTCTGCTATTGCCTTTGTGCCAATAGGTTCTGCCACCATAAAGCCACTAGCATCAGGGGTCGACTTGATAAACTCTGGCATTTTTATAGGGGGAACAACCTCGTAGAAGAAGTCACCTTCTCTTATGCCTGCAATTCCCGGTTCTAGTCCCAAAGCTTTCATAAACATATGAGAAAGAACACGGTGAATGGATAGTTCATGGGGAATACAGAAAGTTTTATTTCTGAAAAACTCTGGAAGAGACCGAACTGGAGCCTTTTTCCTTACGCAGATACTACCATTTTTATGGGCAAGAAGCACTACTTTTAAGGGCACACCATAGGCAAAAAGATCCATTGCAATAGGAGCAAGGACAAGGGCTCCATCTACAAGGGCATTTTCGAGAGAAGACTGGACAGGGTTCCAGCTTGTCATACAGTGGGTTCTTAAAGAAAAATTCTTAGGAGAGACCTTTCCCGTTTCTATAAGGTGCTTGACCACGCCAAGGGTAAGATGATCAGTTATCTGGATGTGAGCTATATTAAGAATGATTCGTCCTTTCTCATCTTTTTCAGGTTCTCTTACACTAACAGTTTTAGATTCCGTCTGAAGAGTCTTACCTGCAAAGGTATTTTCTATGACCTTCATGAACTCTACAGGAGCAAAGGGCTTTGTGATAAGATTGCTTGCTCCTGCTTCAGATGCTTCAATAATTTCCTTCTTCTGAGCCCTTCCTGTAGCCAGGATAAAAGGAAGATCACGGTATTTCTCCTGAGAGCGGATCCACCTAAGAAGCTCAACGCCTCCCATTTTTGGCATATTCCAGTCGCTGATTATAACGGCCACATCGGAATGTTTGCTAAGAAGTTGTATTGCCTGCTCGCCATCATCTGCCTCAATGACATTAGTAAAACCCAGGTCGTTTAAAACCTTAACCTCCATTTTCCTGGTTATTTTGGAATCTTCTACGAGAAGAATTTTAATCCCCTTATCTAGAGCCATATTTAAACCTCTTGGTATGAAAATCTTTACTCAATAATATCCCTCTTCAAATCATCGGGAGACCACACAGGAAGAGGCCCAGATTGACCAGTTTCAGGATCGTAGCGGTACCTGTAAGAGCAAATGTTTTTATAAGTATTAAACATATGTGCCCACCCCCTCTGATAGTAAGGACAATCATCGTTGAAACAAACATAGAAAAACTCTGCAGTCCAGGTGGAGAACATAGGAACTCTCCACTTCTTCATCTTAACCCCACAATGGGGACATATGGTTTTATCCTCTTGATTCATAAACTTTAATCCCTCTCCTCTTCATTGTTTTTTTTCATCAGTCTTTCAAAATCTTCCGGTTTGAAGTTTCTGTTTCTCATAAAAAGTTCCGTAAATTGCTTCATCGTCTCTTTCATTACCTCTTTATAGTTTGGAACATATTTATCGAAAATCTCGGCAATCTTTTCATAGGAAAGCTGGTTTAAATCCTCACAAAGAGCAAGATATTCCTTTCTTTTATCTTCCGGAAGAGCCTTAACCATATTCTGGCCAAGCAAATTCTCAAAGAGCCTATACATATCATTCAGAAGCTTCTTTAAAGATTCCGGAGTATGTTTTTCTCCTTTTTTCTCTACCAACACTTTACAAAAATTCATAATGTAAGGATTCTTCATGGAAAAAGGTGTTAATTTTGCTAAATCCGGTGCAAGTAATGGTCTCTTAGCCACAGCCTGTCCCCTTTCTCATTGTTGGTTATCAAAACATGTGTTACTATTTAATCACTTTTAGAAATTTGTGGCAACTTTTTGGAGATAAATTAATGGATGTCCGAAATTATGCGGAAATAGCGAGAAATTATCTCGAAAAAGCCTTTGGAAGAGGACTTGATGTGCTTGAGAAGGCACTTCCCGCAACAGCCAAGGAAAAGGGGCTAGTTTTTAAAGCCTTTGGGAAGACCTGTAAGATAACAAAAGAAAAGATTTTTTTAGATGACCTGTTGGAAGAAGGCCCTAAGGGAGTCCTTGTAAGTTTGTATGCTTTTTATACTCCGGTAGATTCGATAACTACTCTTACCACCTGGAAGTCCTTCAAAGATTTTCCAGGAACGATGCCTTACTGGGAACCCTTTAGAGCTAACGCTGAGCAAGTCCTTATCCCTTTCGTGGAAACAATCCATAGAAATCAGCAAAAAATATGTAATCACTTTGATGGCTACATTGCTACTAACATCCCAGGAGATTTTTCAATGGTTCTTTTTCCATTTCCCAAAGTGCCCCTTCTTTACATTTTTTACCTTCCCGATGATGAGTTTCCCGCAGAAGCAAAGTGTTTGTTTGCTGGTGGCGATCAGTTTATGCCTGTCGATGCCCTTGCTGACATTGCTGAACACACAAGTAGAACAATAATAGAACTAATTAAAGGAGAAAAACATGAGTGAAGAAAAAACAAATCAACTACCATCTATCAAGATACCAATTAAAATCCACTTCGGAGACACCGATCCCTACGGGGTTGTATATTTCGCTTCCTATTTTAGATATTGCCACCATGGCATAGAAGCCTTTATGGAACATTTTGGTATGCCTCCTCACAAGTTTTTCAGAAATCCTGAAAGAGGGTTTGGACTTCCCGTTGTGGGAGCATTCTGTAATTTTTACAAACCTGTAAGATATGGAGATGAGCTTTTGCTGGAAGTGTCAGTGAAACTTTTAAAAAATAAATCCATAACCTTTGGCTTTAATTTTTACGAAAAAACAAGTAACGAATTAGTTGCTCAGGGGGAAGCAACCATTGTTGCAATAGACAAAAACTGGAAGGCCTGCAATCTTCCTGAAGAATTTTCGAGATTCAAAGTATAACTTAACTGATTATTCTTGTAATAAAAGTCCTCAATATGTTATTAATGATCTGCCTTTATGACAGGCAATCAGTATCAGTGCTTTTGCACAAAATAAAACAAAAAAACTGAAAGGTGGGTGAAAATTTAAATGACCGAAGAAGTTAAGGAATCCTTTGAAAAGAAAATCCGAAAACTTAGGAAGGATTTTCAAAAAAACGTCCAACCTGTTTTAAGGCGTCACAATTATTATCTGTCAAAGGGCGAAAGAAGGCGTATCAAGCGTAAAAAAGCCATTAAGAGGCTTCAGCGCAGAGAACGCCGTCTTATGCGCTCTGCTTAATTTACTGATATTGATTGACCTGTTCGTATAACCACGGAAAAGTTAAGCCCCCTTGAAAAAGGGGGCGATCATTTCAAGTCCAGGGGCATAAAAAGAACCATCTTGTGCTGGCAATGGGACAGTCAGAGATCTGTTTCGTAACAGTTGGAATTGCAGAAAGCGCAGGACATAGAATAAGCTTTTTCGGGTTTTTTAAATATGCCTTCCCCTATATGGTTATAAGTGTAGCAATTGCAAATATATGGCTTTTACTGTTCTATTAAACACAGGGAGTATAAGAGATGGGAGAATGCTTTTTTAAAAAAATTTTAATGCCAGTCGATCAAAGGGAAGACTCTAAAAGAGCAATAAACTTTGCCAGCGCTTTGCTTTCCAAAGTCGAATCGATCGAACTTTCACTCCTTTATGTAATAAGCGGCGGATACCTAAGCGAACATATGAAAAATATCGACTTCAGAACAGAACTCGTAAAAAAATCAGAGGTTATTAAGAAAATCAGAGAAAAACATATTGAAGAAAATATAATGCCCTTTCTTACAGCATACGAAAAGAACCTGAGATTGGCAAATCTTAAAGGGACTGTTTCAAAAATAATCGAAGAGGGCGATGTTGGGAATAAAATTATCGAGGTTGCCACCAAACAAGGTTTTCAAACCTTGATAATGGCAAGAAGAAGTATTTCGGAGCTGAAGGGATACATAGTTGGGAGTGTATCAAACAAGGTTGTTCATGGTTTAAGTAATGTAAATATCTATATTGTTGGGAAAAAGGTATCAGAAACTCCCGTATCACGTATCATTATCCCCGTTGATGGTTCGATATATTCAATGAAGGCGGTGGAACATGTTGGATGTCTTGCTAACTTGATAAAAGGAATTCAACAAATAACCATCCTTAGGGTTATCAACTTATCCCTTTATCTTGAAAGAGCAAGAGAGGGAATTGACCCTGAAGCGGAGGCTGAAGAAATTCTTTCAAAGTCCAAAAAGGTTCTTATTGACAAAGGAGTGCCTCAGGAACTCATTGAAACAAAAAGCACCGTTGGTTTTCCAAGGGAAGAGATTGTCAAAGAAATCCAGGAAATTGGTTACGATCTTGTTGTTATTGGAAGAAAAGGACGATCCGCACTGAAAGACATTGTTCTTGGAAGCGTAAGTTCCTCTATTTTGGGTAGCTGTTTCGATCAAACCGTGGCAGTGATTAATCTTTAATAACCTTTGAGGAGTCTTTGCACTCCTCAAAGGCCATCCAGCAATCTAGTCAATCCTTAATTTTTGCTGGAAAAGCAGAAAGCTTTGCTTTCTATCGAGAAAGTCACTTCAATCAAAAATCCTTTACCTTAGCAACTACTCAAGGCACAAACTTTGCTTTATAATTAAGTCATGAAAAACAAAGAGCTTACTTTATGGATCAACTACATTAAAAGGGTGCTTGATGTTGGCTGTGGCGTAGGATATGAAGTTTCATGATGGCTACAGAAGGTAAAGCGAAGGAAGTTATGGGATGTGTGTCATTTTGAAGGAAAGTGGGATTACGAGGAAGCTGGAATTCTTGACAAGTCCCATCTTCGCTTTTTCACCAAAAAGAGGCAAGTATACTGGCCACTTAGAGAATGCTTACCTCAGGTTGAATTTGAAAAACCCCTAGTTGGAGGTGAAAGATTTGGTTAGATTTTCGATCGCCAAGAAACTAACCCTTTTGCTCCTTCTTTTTACCCTTATTCCAATAACTATACTTGGAGCAATGTATCTTTTAAATCTCCACTTTTTAGAAAAATATACTGCAGAGCAAAGTGGTTTAAAAATTGAAGAAAAGGCTCTGGAAACACTTTAGCTTTTAGCCTTTTTTCCAAAATCCACAAAAGATCTATCTGGACTAGAGAAGGCACAAATGACAACCCTGTAGAAGTTCACAAAGAGATTCCTCTTTACAAAGAAATTGCTTTTCTTGACCTTGAAGGAAATGAAATAATTCGTATTGTAAACGATGAGCCAGTGCCTCCATCGGAACTTAGAAATGTAAGTAAGCCTGAAAATACAACCTATAAATCTGAGACCTATTTCCAGGAGATAATGAAACCTCCATCAGGAGAAATCTACGTTACCCATGTAACTGGATGGTTCGTTTCACCCGAAGAACAACTTCAAGGAGCTCGTGAAGTTGAAGAAGCGGTAGAAGGCAAAAAATACGAAGGCGTTGTAAGATTTGTTCTTAGATGCCCCTCGGAACCAACCGGCATTGTTGTTCTTTCTATTGACCATCTCCACCTCATGGAATTTACCATGCATGTTCTTCCCACCGAAGGTCGTTTTGTTGTTTTCCCATCTTACAAAAGCGGTAATTATGCCTTTATGTTTGATTATGAGGGATGGGTGATTGCCCATCCTAAGTTCTGGGATATCAGAGGACTTCGCCCAGATGGTAGTTTCTTTGACCCAACCGCTCCTTACTATAACAAGGAAAACCCTCTGGCAGGAAAGATTCCTTTTAATCTTGATTATGCAGGTATGATCAACCCAAACTATCCCTTTATTGCTTCTGAAGTAAGGAAAGGACGTTCAGGGGTAACCACTACATTCAATGTTGGTGGAACCCCAAGGGTTATGGTTTATGCCCCTATTTTTTACAATACAAAACCCTATGATCGCTATGGAATATTTGGAGGCATCACGATAGGGATGGAAACTACTACCTTCAGAGAGCCCATCTCACTTACCAAAAAAGCTATAGCCGATATGGTTTATCGAACAAAAGTAGAAAGGCTTGTTGTTATTCTAGGTGTTATAATAGCTGCCACAGTATGCTCCTTCTATCTTTCAAAAACCATTACAAAGCCCATCTTTCATCTTGCTAGAAAGGCCAGGGAAGTGGCGGAAGGCGAAAGACCTTTGGATATCGAAGTATCTACGGGAGATGAACTGGAACTACTATCAAAAGATTTTGCAGAAATGGCGCTAGAAATATGGGAGCAAAGAGAAAATCTAAGAAAATACTGCGATGAACTTTCTCGTTCAAAGAAATCCTTGGAAATTTATTCCTACGAGCTTGAAAAGAAGGTAAATATTATCAAAAATATTCACTATCTTAGCCATCTTCTAAGCATTGTTTACAGTAAAGATGAAATATTTGATGCGGTTTTAAAAACAGCCGTTGAGGGACTTGGCTATGCCAAAGTAATGCTTTACCTTTTTGATCCAATTTCTGGTTCTCTTACCTGTTATAGATCCTTTAACGTTAACCCTGACTTGGAAAAAATCTTTAACACCTTGCCAGTAGCCGAGGAAAAGGATCGTGCAATTATTAAAGCTTTCAAGCTAGGAGAGACGATCTTTATAAAAGATGTCCATGAAGAAAAAAACAGCAGATTTTGACCTTAAAATGGCCATGGCTTTAGAAATAAAGCAAATGGTGTGGATTCCCGTAAAGAGCCGTGACAAAGTAATAAG
>FWWM01005257.1_pt1 | contig 28741 bp, 28 predicted proteins | sample 2228351 | NCBI WGS metagenome assembly FWWM01 (sample SAMEA103939774, study PRJEB20133) | metagenome | reverse complement strand
TGTTCAACTGGCCCGAACCCTCGGCCTTCCGCCCAGCACCGCCCACCGGCTCTGTCGCAGCCTGGTTCGGGCCGGCTTCATCGCCCAGGACCCGGCGACCGGCCGCTACACGGTTGGCCCCAACCTGCTCCGGGTAACCGCCGACTGGGGAGCCGACCTGCTCCTCGGACCCCAGGCCGAGGAGGTGGTCCGGCGCCTGCGGGACCAGCTTGGTGAGACGGCCTTTCTGGCGGTTCCCCGGCATGACTCCGCCCTGGTGGTGGCAGTGGCCGAGGCTGAAGACTGGCTCCGGGCCGGCCCCAGGCCAAAGGAGCTCCTGCCCCTTCACGCCACCGCTGCCGGGAAGCTCCTGCTGGCCTATTCGCCGTCCGGCCGGGTGTCGGCCTGGCTCGACCGGTCGGTCCTTCAACGGTACACCGACCGCACCATCGTGAATCCCGAGCAACTGCGCCGCCAGCTGGAAGAAATCCGCAGCCGGGGCTTCGCGACCGAAGACGAGGAGTTCGCCCGGGGAGTCCGGTCCCTGGCCGTTCCCGTCCGCCTCTGGGATGACCGGACCGTGGCGGCCCTGGCCGTGGCCGGTCCGGCTCGCCGGTTTCGGCCCCAGGACTCCAGGCCAACCCTGGACCTGGTGCTCCGGGCCGCCGCCGAACTTTCGGCCGCCCTCAGGACCGGGTCGGCCGCTGCGGTTTTGGGCGGCGACGGGACGGGCCAGTGACCCCCTTTTATCCCGGACGCGGGGACCGGGTCGGCCGCTGCGGTTTTGGGCGGCGACGGGACGGGCCAGTGACCCCCTTTTATCCCGGACGCGGTGGGCCGGGCAGCCGGGGTCGACGTGGCTTCGCCTGAAGCCGGCCTGGTCGGTCCGTGACCAAAAGCGAGGTTAACGTTGCCAAACCTGGGTATTCCTGAACTGCTGATCATTCTGGTCATTGCCCTGGTCATTTTTGGCCCGGGCAAGCTCCCCGACCTGGGCAAAGCCCTGGGCAGCAGCCTGCGGGAGTTCCAGCGCTCGGTTCGGGGTGAAGACAGCCCGGCCGACGATAACCGGACCGGTGAGGAGCCCGGGCGGCCGAAGGCCTAGGCCGGTCCGGTCGCGGCCCGGAGGTCCCGGACGTAGCCGCGCACTTCGGCCGGCCACCGCTCCGGCGGGGCGGCCTCAACCCGGTCGATGAGGCCGCTGCCGACAATCACGGCGTCGGCCAGTCCCCGCAGGGCCCGAACCTGTTCCGGCCGGGAGATGCCAAACCCCACGGCCAGGGGTAGCCGCGAAATGGCCCGCACCCGACCCAGGAAACGGTCAAGGCCGGGTGGTAGACGGTCCCGGGCCCCGGTAACCCCGGTCAGGCTGACGCAGTAAAGAAAGCCGCTGGCCGCCGCCGCCACCTTTTCGAGCCGGTCCGCCGGCGAGTTCGGCGCAACCAGAAAGACCAGGTCAAGCCCCCGCCGCCGGGTTGCCTCAATAACCGGGCCGGCCTCGTCGGGGGGCAGGTCCGGAATAATCAGGCCGTCGACCCCGGCCGCCGCCAGCTCGGCGCAGAAGCGGCCCTCGCCGCGGGCCAGAACCGGGTTAAAGTACGTCATCACGACCAGGGGTTGCTCGTACCCGGCGGCCCGCAGCCGGGCGGCCAGCTCGAGCGCATGCTCGGGCCGGACCCCGGCCTGGAGGGCCCGGTGGCTGGCCCGCTGAATCGTGGCCCCGTCCGCCAGGGGGTCGCTGAACGGGATGCCCAGCTCGAGCAGGTCGGCCCCGGCGTCAAGGACGAGGCGGGCCAGCTCCCAGCCGGCTGTCAGGTCGGGATACCCAACGGTGACGTAGATAAACAGGCCGAGGCGGCCCTTGGCCTTAAGGGCCCGAAACAGTTCGTCAACCCGCCCGGCCGTCATTCCAGGGGTACCAGGTCGAGGTCTTTATCGCCCCGGCCGCTCAGGTTCACCAGGACCAGCCGGCCCGGTTCCCGGCGGCCGAGCTCCAGGGCGTAGGCGATGGCATGGGCGGCCTCCAGGGCCGGGAGAATGCCCTCGGTTTCGGCCAGGGTCCGGAAGGCGGCCAAAGCTGCCGCGTCGTCGACGGCGACGTAAGTTACCCGGCCGGCCTCTTTGAGAAAGCTGTGTTCGGGACCCACCGCCGGGTAGTCGAGGCCCGGGGCGACGCTGTGGGTTTCCCGGACCTGCCCGGCTTCATCCTGCAAAACGTAAGTGTAGGCCCCGTGGAGGACCCCGGGCCGCCCGGCCACCAGGCTGGCGGCGTGGGCGTCGGTCTCAACCCCGCGGCCGGCCGCCTCGACCCCCACCAGGGCCACCGTCGGGTCGTCCAGAAAACCGTGGAAGATGCCGATGGCGTTGCTGCCGCCGCCGACGCAGGCGACCACGTAGTCCGGCAGCCGGCCGGCCTGTTCCAGAACCTGCCGGCGGGCCTCCTGGCCGATGACGGCCTGGAAGTCCCGGACGATCCGGGGGTAAGGGTGGGGACCGACCACGCTGCCGATGAGGTAGTAGGTGTTGCGGACGTTGGTGACCCAGTCCCGGATGGCCTCGTTGATGGCGTCCTTGAGGGTCTGGCTGCCCGTCGTCACCGGCCGCACCTCCGCCCCCAGCAGTCTCATCCGCCGGACGTTAATGGCCTGGCGGCGGACGTCTTCGGCCCCCATGTAGACCACGCATTCGAGGCCGAGCATTGCGCAGACGGTGGCCGTGGCAACCCCGTGCTGACCGGCCCCGGTCTCGGCAATAATCCGGCGCTTGCCCAGGCGCTTTGCCAGCAGGGCCTGGCCGAGGGCGTTGTTAATCTTGTGGGCCCCCGTGTGGGCCAGGTCCTCCCGCTTGAGGTAGATGGTGGCCCCGACCAGGTCCCCGAGCCGGCGGGCCTGGTACAGCGGCGTTGGCCGGCCGACGTAGTGACGCTGGTAATATTCAAGCTCCTGCCGGAAGCCCGGGTCCCGCCGGAACCATTCGTAGGCCGCCTCCAGCTCCATCAGGGCCGGAATCAGCGTCTCCGGGACGTAACGGCCCCCGAACCGGCCAAACCGGCCCCGCTCATCGGGCAGAGGTTCGGTCAGCGGCCCCATCAGTGGCGTCACCCCGTTTATTGTTTTAGCACCGCGGCCGCCTCCCGCGCCCGCCGGACGAACGCCCGGACCTTTGCCGGGTCCTTGCGGCCGTCGGCTTCAACCCCGCTCGAAACGTCCACCCCGGCCGGCCGGACAAGCTCGACCGCTCTCTGGACATTCTCCGGCGTAAGGCCCCCGGCCAGGACCACGGGGTAGGCCCTGGCCAGCTCGGCCGCCAGGGCCCAGTCCGGGCTCGTGCCGGTGCCGCCATAGCGGCCCGGAACGTAGGCGTCCAGGTGGAGAAATTCGACCAGCCCGGCGTAGCGGGCCGCCGCTTCCCGCGACTGCGGCCCGGCCAGGTGGACGGTCTTCCAGACGGGCACCCGGACCCGCCGGCACAGTTCGGGCGGCTCGTTCCCGCTCAGCTGGACCCGGTCGAGCCGGCACAGCTCAATAACCGCGTCCAGTTCGGCGGGGTCCGGGTTGACGAAGACGCCCACCAGGAGCGGCCGACCCTTCGCCCCGAAGCCGTCGACCATCGCCCGGACCTGGTCCGGGCTGACCTGCCGCCGGCTCGGGGCAAACACGAACCCGACGAAATCCGCCCCGGCTTCCACGGCCGCTTCAAAGTCGGCCCGGCTCCGCAGGCCGCAAATCTTGACCACTAGCCCGCCCATGACCCCGCTCCGGTCAGCTCGGTAAGGGCCCGGCCCGGGTCAGGCGCCCGCATCAGGGCTTCCCCAATCAGCACGGCGTCATAGCCGGCGGCGGCCACCCGCCGGAGGTCGGCGGCCGACCGCAGGCCGCTCTCGGCCACGGTGACGACCCCGGGTGGGATGAGGGGACGGAGCCTGAGGCACGTCTCCGGGTCCACCTCCAGGGTCCGCAGGTTACGGTTATTCACCCCGATTACCTCGGCCCCGGCGTCCAGGGCGACTTCCAGCTCGGCCTCGGTGTGGACCTCGACCAGGACTCCCAGCCCCAGCCGCCGCCCCAGGTTGAGCAGGCGTTTAAGGTCGGCCGGAGACAGCGCGGCCACCAGCAGCAAAATGGCGTCGGCCCCGGCCGCCCGGGCCTCGTAGACCTGATATTCGGTCACGACGAAGTCTTTTTGCAGCACCGGCAGGGGCCGACCGAGCCGTTCCCCGAGCGCCCGGGCCCGGCCCAGGAACGTCAGGTCCCCGGCGAAGAAGTCGGGCTCGGTCAGGACCGAAAGGGCCGTCGCCCCCGCCGAAATGTAGCCGGTAACAACAGCCTCAAAGTCCTCGGCCGGCCGGATCCGGCCGGCCGACGGCGAAGCGAACTTCACCTCGGCGATAACCGAGAGGCCGGGACGCCGCAGAGCCCCCGCAAAGTTTCGGGGTGGTGGGGCAGACTCCGCCGCGGCCCGTACGGACTGCCCGTTTCGGGCCGCCCGAAGTTCAACCCGGTGCCGGACGGCCGAAACGATTTCGGCGAGGGTATCCCGGGCCGCCACGTTCAGTACCCCCGGGGCAGGCCGAGCATCCGGCTCCGGGTGATCAGGCCCTCCAGTTTGGTTCGGGCGGCCCCGCTATCAATCGACCGGCGGGCAAGCTCGATGCCCTCCCGGAAGTCTTCGGCCAGGCCCCCAACCACCAGGGCGGCGGCGGCATTCAGCACGACCACGTCCCGGCGGGGTCCCGGCACCCCGGTCAGCACCTCCCGGACCAGGACGGCGTTCAGGGCGGCGGTGCCCCCGGCCACTTCCATCAGGCTGGCCCGCCTGAACCCCAGCTCTTCCGGGTTCAGTACAAACTGCCGGATCCCATCGGGCGAAACGTCGTAAACGGTCGTCGGGCCGCTGATGGAGATTTCATCAACCCCGTCGTGGCCGTGGACGACAAATGCCCGCTTCGTCCCCAGGTTGTGAAGGGCCTGGGCCAGCTTCGGGGCGGCGGTCGGGTCGGCAACCCCCAGCACCTGATGCTCCGCCCCGGCCGGGTTTGTCAGCGGTCCCAGCCAGTTGAACACCGTTCGAATCCCGATTTCCCGGCGGGGTCCGGCCGCGTGCTTCATCGCCGGGTGGTAGAGGGGGGCAAAGAGAAAGCCGATCCCCTCCTCCCGGATGCAGGCCGCAACCTCCTCCGGCCCCAGGTCGATCTTCACCCCGAGGGCTTCCAGGACGTCGGCCGAGCCGCAGCGGCTGGACATTGCCCGGTTTCCGTGCTTGGCAACCCGCAGGCCGGCGCCCGCCGCCACGAAGGCCGCCGCCGTTGAGATGTTAAACGTGCCGAAGCCGTCGCCCCCGGTCCCGCAGGTGTCGACCAGCCCGCTGAGGCCCTCGACCCGGACGCACCGGGCCCGCATTGCCCGGGCCATCCCGGTGATCTCGTCGGCGGTCTCCCCTTTCATCCGCAGGGCGACCAGGAACGCCCCGATCTGGGCGGGCGTGGCCGACCCGTCCATCACCTCGGCCATAACCTCGGACGCCTCATCGGCGGTCAGGTCCTCACCGGCGGTCACTTTGGCAATCGCTTCCCGAATCATCTTTCCCTCCCTCGCAGCGGCTCAAAAAGTTTTTTAAAATCGTCTTCCCGTACTCGGTCATGATGGACTCGGGGTGGAACTGCACCCCCTCGACCGGGAACCGGCGGTGGCGCAGGCCCATAACCAGGCCCCGCTCGGTCCAGGCCGTAATCTCCAGGCAATCCGGGACCGAATCGGCCGCCACCACCAGCGAGTGGTAGCGGATCGCCCGGAACGGACTTGGCACGCCCCGGAAGACGCCCCGGCCGTCGTGGTAAACCAGGGAGGTCTTGCCGTGGTAAAGCTCACCGGCCCGCACGACCCGGCCGCCGAAGGCCTCGCCGATGCACTGGTGGCCCAGGCACACCCCGAGAACCGGCACCCGGTCGCCCAGCCGCCGGATCAGTTCGACGCTGACGCCGGCTTCCCGGGGGGTGCACGGACCGGGCGAGATGACAAGCCCGGCCGGGCGGAGGGCCTCCACCTCGTCCACGGTCACCTCGTCGTTGCGGACGACCTCGACCCGGGCGCCCAGCTCGGAAAGATACTGGTAAAGGTTGTAGGTGAAGCTGTCGTAGTTGTCGATGAGCAAGATCACCCGGCAACCTCCGCGGCCGATCCCGTGAGCTCCTCGGCCAGATCGATGGCCCTCAGGAGGGCCCGGGCCTTGTTGACGGTCTCCATATACTCGGCCTCCGGCCGCGAGTCGGCAACGATGCCGGCCCCGGCCTGGACCCAGGCCAGCCCATCTTTCAGCACCACCGTCCGAATTGTGATGGCCGTATCCAGGTTGCCGTTGAAGCCGACGTAGCCGACCGCGCCCCCATATGGACCCCGGCGGTCGGGCTCCAGTTCGGAGATAATTTGCATCGCCCGAACCTTCGGGGCCCCCGACAGCGTCCCGGCCGGGAAGCAGGAACGGAGGGCATCAAAGGGTGTCCGGTCGGGCCTGAGCTGGCCGGTCACGTGGGAGACCAGGTGCATCACGTGGGAGTAGCGCTCAACCTCCATAAGCTGGGAGACCCGCACCGTTCCCGGCAGGCTCACCCGGCCGACGTCGTTTCGGGCCAGGTCGACCAGCATGATGTGTTCGGCCCGCTCCTTCTCGTCAGCCCGGAGCTCGGCCTCCAGGGCCGCGTCCGCCTCCGGGGTTGGGCCGCGCGGCCGGGTCCCGGCGATCGGGTGAACCTCGATAAGGCCGTCCTCGACCCGGACCAGCATCTCGGGGGATGCCCCGACCAGGTGGAAATCGCCCAGGGCCAGCAGGAACATGTACGGCGACGGGTTTATGTGGCGCAGGGCCCGGTAAATGGCCAGGGGACCGGCGGCGGTCGGGCGGACAAACCTCTGGGAAAGGACCGCCTGGATGATATCCCCGGCCCGGATATATTCCAGCGTCCGCTCCACCACCCGGCTAAATTCGGCCGGGCCCAGGTTCGACCGGACGGGTGCGTCCCCGGACTCCGTCCGGCCTGACAGCCGGGGCACCGGCACCGTCCCGCCGGCCGGCCGGTCCAGCCGGTCGACCAGCGCCTCCACCCGCTCGCCGGCCCGCAGGTATTCGGCCGTCACGTCGGCGTCGCCGTCCACCAGGGTGAGGGCCAGCATCCGGTGCTTCAGGTGGTCGAAAACCAGCACCGTATCGGCCAGCATAAAGACCGCTTCGGGCAGCCCCAGCACATCCGCCTCGGGCAGGGGCACCCGGGGTTCAAAGAACCGGACCACATCGTAGGCCAGGTAGCCGATGGCCCCGCCGACGAACCGGGGCAGGCCCGGCAGGCGGACCACCTCCCGCCGGCCGACCAGGCTTGCCAGCGGCGGCAACGGGTCCTCGGCCGAAATTGTGAGCACCCGCCGCGGCTGCGCCCCGATAAAGCTGAACCGCCCGAGCCGCTCGCCCCCTTCGACACTTTCCAGCAGAAAGGCGTACGGCTCGCCGGCCGCCAGCTTCAGGTAGGCCGAGACCGGAGTCTCCAGGTCGGCGAGCAGCTCGGCGTAGACCGGCACCAGCCGGCCGGGTCGGGCCAGGGTCCGGACTTCCCCCAGGGACGGCTCCAGTTTCACCCGACCAGCACCTCCCGCTTGCGGAAGTAGGTGAGGCCCATCGCCTCTTCGGCGATCCGGAGGGTCTCCTGGGCCTCCCGCCGGGCCAGCTTGCTGCCCTCAATGAGGATCTCTTCCACGATGCCGGGTTTGCGCTCGAATTCGGCCCGGCGCTGCCGGATCGGTTCCAGGAACTGGTTAAGGGCCCGGGCCAGCTTCTGCTTAACCTCAACGTCCCCGACCTTGCCCCGCCGGTACCGTCGCTTCAGGTCCTCGACCTCCTCTTTGTTCGGGTTAAAGAGGTCGTGGTAGATGAAGACCGGGTTGCCGCGGGTCCGGCCCGGGATGTCGGCCCGGATGCGGCGAGGGTCGGTGTACATTTTCATGACTTTTTGGGTCACGGTCTTTTCGTCGTCGGAGAGCAGGATCGCATTCCCCAGCGACTTGCTCATCTTTTTCTGGCCGTCGATGCCTGGCAGGATGGGAAAGCGCCCCAGCAACGTCTGCGGCTCCGGGAACACCCGGCCGTAGAGGTAGTTAAACCGGCGGGCAATTTCCCGGGTGAGCTCGACGTGGGGGGCATTGTCCTTGCCCACCGGCACCACGTCGGCCCGCACCATCAGGATGTCGGCCGACTGCAGGACCGGGTAACCCAGCAGGCCGTAGGGGATCGCTTCCAGCCCGGCATCCCGGGCCATCTGCTTGATGGTTGGGAGCCGCTGGAGCCTGGGCACGGTAACCAGCATCGAGAAGATCAGGTGGAGGGTCGTCACCTCAGGGATAAGGGACTGAAGGTAAATGGTGCTCTTGTTCGGGTCGATCCCCACTGCCAGGTAGTCCAGGACCATCTCGCGAATGTTCTCGGGGATTTCGGCGATATCCTGCCGGCTCGGCCTGGTCGTAAGGGCGTGGTAATCGGCCACCAGGAAAAAGCACTCGTACTCGTCCTGAAGCTTGACCCGGTTTTCCAGCGAGCCGACGTAATGGCCCAGGTGCAACTTACCGGTGGGCCGGTCTCCGGTGAGCAGTCTGCCTTTCTTGCCTTGCGCAATCGCCATCACTGAACCCCTCCTTTCAGTCACCCGTAATGGGAACCTTCGGCAAATCCTTCAGGGCCGCCTCCACCCGCTCACGGGGATAGGCGTAATCTTCAAGCTTTCCGGCCAGATACTGCTCGTAGGCGGCCAGGTCGAAGTACCCGTGGCCGCTCAGGTTAAACAGGATAACCTGCGACCTGCCCGCCTCCCGCGCCTCGGCCGCCAGGTCCATGACGACCTTAATGGCGTGGGCGGATTCCGGGGCCGGCACAATCCCTTCGGCCCGGGCAAACTCCACCGCCGCCCGGAAGACCGCGGTTTGATGCTCGGCCCGGGCCTCGATCAGGCCGTTGCCGTAAAGAAGGCTCACCAGGGGGGCCATCCCGTGGTAGCGGAGGCCCCCGGCATGGATGCCGGCCGGCACAAAGGTGTGGCCCAGGGTGTGCATCTTGAGCAGGGGCGTCGTCCCCGCCGTATCCCCGAAGTCATAAGCGTAAACGCCCCGGGTCAGGCTCGGGCAGGCCTCCGGTTCGACGGCAATCACCCGCAGACCTTTGCCCCGGAGCTTGTCGGCGATGAACGGAAAGGCCAGGCCGGCAAAATTGGACCCGCCCCCCACACAGCCCACCACCACATCGGGGTAGTCGCCGGCCAGCTCGAGCTGTTTTCTGGCCTCCAGGCCGATGACCGTCTGGTGCAGGAGCACGTGGTTGAGCACGCTCCCGAGGGAGTACTTGGTGTCGTCCCGGCTGGCCGCATCCTCGACGGCCTCGCTGATGGCGATGCCAAGGCTGCCCGGCGAGTCCGGATTTGCGGCCAGGACCGCCCGGCCGGCCCGGGTATCGGGGCTGGGACTCGGCACCACCCGGGCGCCCCAGGTTTCCATAAGGACCCGCCGGTACGGCTTCTGGTGATAACTCACCTTGACCATGTAGACCTTGCATTCCAAGTCGAAAAACCGGCAGGCCATTGCCAGGGCGCTTCCCCACTGTCCGGCCCCGGTCTCGGTGGTCAGCCGGCGGACGCCCTCGGCCTTGTTGTAAAAGGCCTGGGCCACCGCCGTGTTCGGCTTGTGGCTCCCGGGCGGGCTTACCCCCTCGTACTTGTAGTAAATCCGGGCGGGTGTATCTAGGGCCCGTTCCAGGCGGCGGGCCCGGTAGAGGGGCGTTGGCCGCCAGAGCCGGTAAACGTCCCTGACCGGCTCTGGGATTTCGACCTCCCGCTCGGTCGTAACTTCCTGGGCAATGAGGGCTTGCGGGAAGAGGGGCGCCAGGTCGTCCGGACCGATGGGCTGGCCGGTGGCCGGGTGGACCACCGGCGGCAAAGGAAATGGCAGGTCAGCCACAATGTTGTACCAGTAGCGGGGTATCTCGTCCTCGGCCAGGATATATTTGACCGTATCCACCTTTACCTCCTGACTCAACGTGTGTGATCAAAAAAGCCTCTCGTCCGAAGGGACGAGAGGCTTTGGACCTTCGTGGTGCCACCCTACTTCGGCCGCCCGGCGTGCGGCCCTCAACGGCGGGTACGGTCGGACCGGCAGCCGCCAGCCCGGCGGCCGACCGCCGGAACTACGGCCCGACGATACCCTACACCCTGATAACGGTGGCAACTCCGGCAACGCCTACTCTCGCCGGAAACCCCGGCGATTTCGGGTTGCGGCTCCCGGGTCCATTCAGCTCCTGCGCCGGCACCGGGCTTCCACCTCACCCCGGCTCTCTGGGCTGCGCCGCCGGGCACTGACGCCCGGCACGGAGCCTACTAGTCCCGTTCGCAGCCTTTTAACCGTCTTCGATTTTCAACAATAATCTAGCAACGCAAACCCCACTTGTCAAGGGCGGCCCCGGCGCCTCTTGACACCGGTCGGGCCGCCGGGTAAACTTTAACCGCAACGCGGGCGATGGGTCCCGCCCGGCCGCCGACCGGCGGCGAACCGGCTCGAAAACCGAGCCTGATGGCCCCTACCGTAGAACAACTGCGGCAGGGGCCTTTTTGTATGCTCGGCTGCAGCCAAGGAGGTTAACCCAATGACCGACCTTTACGTCGCCGCCGTACTCTCTGCCATGGTCCTGGTGGCCAGCATCCTCTCGGTCGAGCTGGGCGTCTCGGTGGCCATCATTGAAATCATGCTCGGCGTTGTCGCCGGGAACGTATTCGGCATCCAGCCGACGCCCTGGCTCAATTTTTTGGCCGGGTTTGCCAGCATCGTCCTGACCTTCCTGGCCGGGGCCGAGGTGGACCCCGACCTGCTTCGGGCCAGGCTCAAGGAGAGTCTTCTCATCGGCGGGGTATCTTTCCTGGCCCCCTTTGCGCTGGCCTGGGCCTTTACCCAGTTCATCCTGGGCTGGGAACCCCGGGCGGCCCAGATTGCGGGGATGGCCCTCTCTACCACCAGCCTGGCCGTAGTTTACGCCGTCCTGGTCGAGACCGGCCTGGCCGATACCGGCCTGGGCAAGCTCCTCATGGCTTCGACTTTTGTAACCGACTTTGGCACCGCAGCGGCCCTCTCGCTCCTTTTTGTTACGCCGTCGCCCTGGGTGATTGCCTTCATTGCCGTCTCCGCCGCGGCCATTATCATAATGCCCCGGCTCGAGCCCTGGTTTTTCCCCCGCTACGGCAACCGCGTTATCGAACCCGAGATCAAAGGGGCGTTTGCGGTCCTGTTCCTGTTGATGTTCTTCGGGGAACTGGCCCAGAGTCACGCCGTCCTGCCGGCCTTCCTGTTGGGCCTGGCGGTCGCCCGCGTCTTCCAGCGACACCGGCTCGAGCTCCAGCGGTTCCGGGTCGTCGCCTTCGCCTTCCTCACCCCCTTCTTCTTCCTGAAGGGCGGCATGAATATCTCGGTGGCGGCGGTTCTGGCCAATGCCGGTCTGGTGGGCCTCTTGTTCGGGATCAAGGTTGCGGCGAAAATCGCCGCCGTGTACCCGCTGGCCCGCCGGTACGTTCCCGAAGGGGCCTGGTACATCACCCTCCTCATGAGCACCGGCCTCACCTTCGGCACCATCTCGTCGGTGTACGGCCTCAATGCGGGCATTATCGACCGAACCCAGTTCTCGGTGCTCGTCACCGTGGTGCTGCTCACGGCGGTGGTTCCGACCCTGGTCGCCCAGCGCTGGTTCGCCCCGGCGGTTGGGCCTGAGCCGACCCGGCGGCCGGCGGAGGAGCTGACCCCGGAGGGGGTAGACTAGACTGGAGGTGGCCAATGTACCGGAAGATTCTGGTTGCGCTGGATGGCTCCGAGGCGTCCAAACGGGCGCTCCGGGCGGCGATTGAACTCGCCCGGGCCCTCGGGGCAACCCTGCATGCCCTCGGTGTGGAGGAGCACCTGCCCCATTACGCCGCGACCCTTGGCGAGGTCCAGGAGGCCAAGGCTGAGGCCAACGCCTTCTTCCACGAGGTAATGACCGCCGCCCGGGCCGTGGCCGCCGAGTACGGTCTGCCGCTCACCACCGAAATCCGGGCCGGCAACGCCGCCCAGCAGATAATCAACGTGGCCCGGCAGGGCGGGTTTGACCTGATTGTATTGGGGGCCAGGGGCCACGGCTTCCTGGAGCATTTCCTGCTCGGGTCGACCACCGACCGGGTCGTGGACCACGCCCCGTGCTCGGTCCTCGTCGTCCGGTAGCCGGTTGAATGGCGCAGCAGTCCCTGCTAAAGGGCCGGGCGGTCCGGTTCATTGTTTTGCTCGGCCTCGTAAGCCTCTTCGGCGACATGGCCTATGAGGGGGCGCGGAGCATATCGGGTCCGTTCCTGGCCACCCTCGGCGCTTCCGGCGCGGCCGTCGGGGTGGTCGCCGGCCTTGGGGAGCTGGTCGGGTACGTGCTGCGGCTCGGCTCGGGGTACCTGGCCGACCGGACCCGGCGGTACTGGACGGTGACGATTGTCGGGTACGTCCTGAACCTGCTGGCGGTGCCGGCCCTGGCCCTTGCCGGCCGGTGGGAGGCGGCCGGCGCCCTGATCCTGGCCGAGCGCACCGGGAAGGCCATCCGGACGCCGGCCCGGGACGCGATGCTTTCCCACGCCGCCAAACAGACCGGGGCCGGCTGGGGCTTCGGCCTGCACGAGGCCCTGGACCAGGTCGGGGCCATCGCCGGGCCGCTCCTCGTCTTCGGGGTGGTGAGCGTGGCCGGCGACTACCGGCTGGCCTTCGGCACACTCCTCGTCCCCGCCGCGGCCGCCCTGGCCTTGCTGGTCACCGCCCGAGTCCTTTACCCCAGGCCCCGGGAGCTAGAGGTCGAGCGGCCGGAGCTCGAAACCGCCGGCCTGCCCCGGGTTTTCTGGGTCTACCTGCTGGCGGTCGGCCTGGTGGCGGCCGGCTACGTCGACTTCGCCCTCATCGGCTACCACCTGGAGCGGGCGGCCACGGTGCCGCCGAGGGCGGTGCCGGTCCTTTACGCCCTGGCGATGGGCACCGATGCGGTTACGGCCCTGGTTGCCGGTTACCTTTTCGACCGGGCCGGGTTCTGGGTCCTGGTCGGGACCACCCTTCTGGCCAGCCCCTTTGCGCCCCTGGCTTTCGGCCCGGGGGCCGTTCCCGTGGTCGTCGGGGCCGTCCTTTGGGGCATCGGCCTCGGGGCCCAGGACTCGGTCATGCGGGCCGCCGTGATGGGGATGGTACCGGCCCACCGGCGGGCAACCGCTTACGGGATGCTCAATGCCGGGTACGGGTTAATGTGGTTTGCGGGGAGCGCCATCATGGGGGCCCTCTACGACGTGTCCCTCACCTGGGTCGTCGGATTTTCGGTGGCCCTCGAGCTGGCGGGTGCCCTGGGATTCATCCTGGCGGGGTGGGCTTCGCGGTCAGCGGCGCAGGGTCGCCACCAGCCTGGCCGGTGACCTGATGAGGTCGAGGGCATCCAGGATGGAGAGAACCACCACGTCGGCGGCGAGGAGGACTTCGGCGGCGCAACCCTCGGGCCCGACGACCGCGACCCCGATGGCTGCCGCCCGGAGCATTTCGACATCGTTGGCACCGTTCCCCACCGCGATTACCGAGGCCGGACCCAGTTGCTCGATGAGTCGGGCCTTCTGCTCGGGTTCGGGCATCCCGGCCGAAAGGCGGTGGGCCGGAAGATTCAGCCGGCGGGCAATGGCGTCGAGGCGGCCAAAGGTGTCGGCGCTGATCAGGCGGATCTCGAGGTGGTTTCGCAGGTCCCTCAGCCGGTCCTCGACGCCGGGCAACAGTTCGCCATCCCGGGTCAGGGTGCCGTTGACATCCAGAGCGAGATACCGAAGGTTGTAGGTCCCGCGGCCGGGTATGGTGAGGTTAAGCACCATTCGCTCCCCGGCAATGTTATAATTGATTCGGTAAGGCGATGGGGCCCGCCGGGGCGGCCCCTAGTGGGCTGCCCGAACTGCCGAACGGCTGATGGCTCCTGGTCCGACCAGTCCGGACCGGGAGCCATTTGTTTTAGGGACTTAACCGAAGATGATGTGGCGGCAGACGAGCCCTGGTCACGACCGGGCCGGTCCCGAACCGGAGTCAGGTCGGGACGGGCCGGCAACCGGGCCCGGCTTCGAACCGGTCCTCTCGGATTGCGAGGTACATTTTTTGTACTGGTTTATCCAGGGCAGCATTATGAATCCAGAAACACGCTCGCGGCTCCGGCGGGCGTGGGGCCTGTGTGAGCGGCACGCCCTGGCCCACCTGGCGGTGGAGTTCGCCTTCCGCAACGGCTGGGTGCACGGTTGCGCCCTGCTGTACGAAGATCTGATGGGCCGGGCCCGGCAGGCTTTCGAACGCCGGGTGCCGGTCGGCCTCTGGCTGGCCCTGGGGCTGCGGCAGACGGCCCCCTGCCTGATGTGCGAACTCGGGTTCGGGCCGCACTCGCCGACGACCGCGCCGGTCGAGGTGCTCGCCCGGGGTCGCCAGACGGTCGGGCTGCAGGCCTTCGCCCGCTCCACCGAACCCTGCTGGCGGCCGGCCGTTTGCGTCCGCTGCGCCGGCCGGGCGGTAACAGCCCAGAGTCCCCGGTGTCGGCCCCACCTGCTGAGGGATCTACTGACCCGTCAGCCCGTGGACCTGGGCACCCAGCGGGAACTGGTGGTGTCGATTCACGGCGCCGTCGGCCGCTATTCCCGCTCTTTTCGGCTCGAGTTCCAGGGGACCGATACGGTGGAGGACCGCGCCGGCCTTGTGGCGGCCATCGGCTGGTGCAGCGGCTGGTCGGCGTGGCTTCGCCTCGTCATGGGGAGTAAGGTGTAAGATGAGCTCAGGCATACTCGTCAGGGACGTCATGGTGAGGGAAGTCGTGGCCGTCGGACCGGCCGAGCCGCTGCGCCGGGCAGGCCAGCTAATGCTGAGCCACCGACTCGACGCCCTGCCGGTGGTCGACGAGGCCGGCCGGGTTGTCGGGATGGTCGGCATTAAGGACCTGCTGGCCGCCCCGAACCGGGTGGTTCACACCGGGGCCCGGCACCGGTATATCAGCAAGTACATGGACCTGGCGGCCAAACGGGAGGCCATTAACCGGCTGACGGTGGCCGACATGATGGTTCGGCCGGTGCTTTCGGTCTCGGCGGACACGCCGGTGGAAGAGGTGGTTGCCCTGTTCGTTAACCGGGGGCTGCATCCGCTGCCGGTGGTGGCCGACGGGCGGCTGGTGGGGATAGTCGGCCGCGCCGACCTCCTGCGAGTTTTACTGGAGCCGGTGGGGGGATGACCGGGTGACGACCGGGCTGGCCACCCTCGATTTGTGGGAAAGCCTGCGCCAGCCGGGCTGTCCCATCTGCCGGATTCAGGAAAGGTCTGAGCGCCGCTATGCCGCAAACCTGCTCTGGGAAAACGTCAACGACCCCGGCGTCCGGCTGCGGCTCCTGGCTTCCCAGGGATTCTGCGGGTCCCACGTCCGGCTCCTGCTGGGCCTCGCCGACCGGGAGCTCGGCAGCCGCCTGGGGCTGGCCATTATTTATGAGCACCTGGCCCGCGACCTGGTGCGCCGGGTCGGGGAGCTTATGCGGCCCGCCCCGACCCGCCGGGTCTTCGGCGCCGCCCGGGTCCCCTCCCGCAGGCAACTTAAGGACCTGCTGACGGCCGAGGAGTGCCCGGTCTGCGTTGCCGGCCGGGAGGCCGCCGAGCGCAACCTCTGGTTTCTGGCCGAAAACCTCCGGTCCGCCGAGTGGCAGGCGGCCTGGAAGGCATCCGACGGCCTGTGCCGGCCCCACCTGCTCCGGGGTCTGGTCATTGCCGCCGAAATTCCCGAAGCCTTTGACTTTCTCTGGCAGGATGCCCTCGGCCGGCTGGAAGCGCTGCGGCACAACCTGGCCGAATTTATTCGCAAACAGGCCTGGGAACACCGGGAGAAGCCGGTCTCGCCGGCCGAGGCCGGGGCGGTCGAGGCGGCCACGGACTTCTTCACCGGGGCGAACGCCCGGGAATAGACCATTCGGAGGGCAGCCATGCAGGCAGTCGATATCGGACCGGTTTACGGGCTGGCCGGCCGGGTGAGGGAAAGCGTCGGCCGGGTCATTGTCGGCAAAAGTTCGGCAATTGAGCTGCTGCTTGTGGCCCTCCTGTGCGAGGGCCACGTCCTGATCGAGGACGTCCCCGGGATCGGCAAGACGACCCTGGCCAAGGCCCTGGCCCGGTCGCTGAACCTCACCTTCAAGCGGGTCCAGTGCACCCCGGACCTGCTCCCGGCCGACATTACCGGGACGATGGTCTTTAACCAGGCCACCGGCACCTTCGAGTTCTACCCCGGGCCGGTTTTTACCCAGGTCCTCCTGGCTGACGAAATTAACCGGGCCACCCCCCGGACCCAGTCGGCCCTCCTCGAAGCCATGGAGGAGCGGCAGGTCTCGGTCGAGGGCGAGGTCCGGCCGCTCCCCCGGCCCTTTGTCGTCCTGGCAACCCAGAACCCCATCGAACTCGAGGGAACCTTTCCCCTGCCCGAGGCCCAGCTCGACCGGTTCCTCCTGAAGCTGAGCCTGGGCTACCCGGAGCTGGAGGAGGAGCGGCAGATCCTGCGCCGGTTCCGGGCGGCCGACCCGCTCCGGGAACTTGGGCCGGTTGCCGACGTGGCCGAAATCCTGGCGGCCCAGCGGCTGGTCCGGGAGGTCCACGTTTCGACGGCGGTCGAGGATTACCTGCTGGCCATTATCCGGGAGACCCGCCGGCACCCGGCCGTCGAGCTCGGGGCGAGCCCCCGGGCCGCCCTAGCCCTCTACCGGACGGCCCAGGCGCTGGCGGCCATCAGCGGCCGGGACTACGTGATACCTGACGACATAAAGCGGCTAGCCGGACCGGTTCTGGCCCACCGGCTGATCACGAACCCCCAGGCCCGGCTGAAGGGCCGCTCGGTGGTTGAAATCGTCGACGAGGTGCTGGCCGCCGTCCCGGTTCCGGTCGAAGCCTGAGGGGAGAACGCCGTGGAGTACATCGAGCCCCGGTTCCGGCAGTCAGAAATCCGGGCCCTCCTGGTCGCCCTGGTGCTGGTGGTCGGCATTCTGCTGCGGCAGGTTGAGCTGGTTGCCGTCGGGGCCCTGCTGACGCTGGTGGCGGCGGTGTCTTCGGTCTGGGGCCGGTATGCCATCCGGCGACTCGAGTACACCCGGGCGTTCGACTCGCCCAGGCTTTTCTGGGGCGAAACGACCTATCTTTCGATAGGTCTGGCGAACCGGAAGCTCTTACCCCTGGCCTGGGTCCAGGTCGAGGACGAGTTTCCGGACCGGCAGAAGGTGGAGCTTCTCCGCGGGCACCTCAGCTACTCCCACCGGCCGAATCGGTTCATCCTCTCAAACCTGTTTGCCCTCGGCTGGTACGAGCGGGTTGTCCGGCGCTACCCGGTCCGGGGCGCCTACCGGGGCTACCACGCCTTCGGCCCGGTGACGATTCGGACCGGCGACCCGTTCGGGTTTTTCACGGCCGAGCTGGTCATTGACCGGATCGATTACCTGACCGTCTACCCCCGGCTGATGCCCCTGGAGCGGCTGGGAATCCCGTCGCGGGAGCTTCTGGGGGAGATTCGGGCCCGCCACAGCCTCCAGCGGGACCTCACCCGGGTGCTCGGGGTGAGGCCGTATGCCCCTGGCGACAGCCGGCGGCAGGTCCACTGGCGGGCCACCGCCCGGACCGGCCGCCTCCAGGTGAAAATCCCCGAACCGGTGACGGCCCCGAACCTCCTCATCTTTCTGGACCTGGCCACCTTTGAGTACCCCTGGCAGGGGGTCCACCCCGACCGGCTGGAACTGGCGATTATCACGGCGGTGGCCCTGGCCAATGCGGCCCTGGAAGACGGGTTTTCGGTGGGCCTCTACGCAAACGGCAACCTGCCGGAAAGCGACCAGACCCTCAAAATCCCCCCGAGCCGGGCCCAGGGCCAGCTCGCCCTCATCCTCGATGCCCTTGCCCGGATCGGCAGTTTCCCGAGCCTGAGCCTGGAGGCCCTGCTCCGCCGGGAATCCCGGAACCTGCCCTGGGGGGCAACCGTCGTAGCCGTGACCTCGGTGCCGACGGAGGGGCTGGCCGCCGGCCTCCTGCGCCTCCGGCGGCTCGGGCGGCCGGTGGTCCTGATTCTCATCGACGGCCGGGGCGGGCGGTCCGAGCTTTCCGGGATTCCGGTGTACCACGCGGCCGGCTCTGAACTCTGGCGGGAGCTGGAACGTGTCAGCCTGGGTTAGCCGGGTCTTCTTCCCGCTGGCCATCGCCGGGATTGAGTGGGCCTGGGTCTACCCGTGGCTGGCCTGGTGGACCGGCCCCGCCGCCTTCGGCCTGGGCAGCCCCCTCACGCCGGGGTCCGCCTGGCTTATCATCACCGTCGGGGCGGTGGTGGCCGCCCTTCGCCGGCCGGACCTGCCGGCCCGGGTCCTGCAGGCCGCGGCCCTGCTGGTCGGCCTCGGCGTGGTCGGCTTCGGCCTCTGGCGGGACCACTTCCCGGCGGAGGCCGGCCTGGCCTGGCTGCCCCGGCTGGGAGAGGCCCTGCTCGAGACCTTCCGCCAGCCCACGGCCCCGGCCGTCGGGTTCTGGGCGGGGCTTGGCCTCTACTGGCGGGGTCTTACGGTTGGAACCGCCGAGGCCGACTACGATGACCTTTACCGGGAGTTTACCCTCGGACTCGGGGCCCAGGTGGCCCTCTTTCTGCTCAATCGCCTCCGGCCCGACCCGGCGGTCGGGCAGGCGGCCCTGGGCTACCTGGTCATCTTGTTTACGGTGGGCCTCGCCGCCCTGGCGCTGGGCCGGCTGGATGAAATTCTCCGGCGGGTGCGCCGGGCCGGGCGGGAAGGCCCCGGGGTTTCCGGGCCGTGGCTCCTGACCCTGGCGGCCACCGTTCTCACCATCCTCGCCGGGGCGCTCGGGGCGGCCTTCCTCCTCTTGCAGGAGCCCCCGGCCGGTGTCCGGGCGGTGCTGGACCTGGCAAGCCAGCTCCTTCTGGCGGCCCTCTTTATCGTCCTGCTACCGCTGGGGCTGCTGGCCGAACTGCTGGTGACCCTGCTCGGCCCCCTGATCCGGCGGGTCTGGATTCAGCTCCAGATGCCAACCCTTTCCCAGTTCGGCGAAGAGGCCGGCCGGACCGGGCAAGCTCCGGTTGAACTGCTCCCACCGGCCATCGTCCAGGGCCTCCGCTGGTTGCTGGTTGCCGCCGTCCTTGCCGTTGCCCTCGGCCTGGTCGCCCTGGCGGTTACCCGCTACCGGCGCCGGCGGGCCGAGGCCGACGTCGAGGAGGTCCGCCAGTCGGTCTGGTCGTGGCGGGAGGCGCTGGCCGGCCTGCGGGCCCGGCTCCGGGCGCTGCTTGCCAAACTCCGTCCGAGACGGCTGCAGCCGGGCCCCGGTGAAACCGCCGGGGCGGTTTCACCGGAAGCCCGGACGGTGCGGGAGGTCTACCGGGAGTTCCTGCGGCTCATGGCCCGGCTGGGTCGGCCCCGGCGGCCGGAAGAGACGCCCCTGGAGTTTCTCGGCCGGGTTCGCCCGGACATTTTACCCGTTGCCGGGGAGGCCGAGGAGGTTACCGCGGCCTATCTTCAGGTTCGCTACGGGGAACGTTCCCTTCCCCGGCCGGCGGCTGGCCGGATTCGGGAGGCCTGGGGTAAAATCAGACAGAGCCTCAGCCGCCAGCCGTGACAGCAGGCCGCAGCTTCTTTACCGAACCGGGCGGGAACCGGCTCTGGACGGCCGCATTCCTCAACGAGCGGTTCCCGGAGCCGGTTTCGCCCCTGGGCTGGACCGTCATCCGGCCCCAGCTAGAAAACCTGGCCGTCCGGGAGCCCCTGCGGATGGTCGGCATTGACCCGGGGCCGGCGCCGGTTACCCGGCTCTGGTTCGGCCGCCCGTACTTCAACGTCGAACTCTTTGCCGCCCTTTACGGCCTCTTCCCGGACTGGCTCATCCCCGAGGATGCGGCCCGGTACTTTCCCGGCGGCGACCCCGGGTTCCGCCGGCAATTCGCCCGCCGTCCCGGCCTCCTCCGGTTGACCGCCAGCGCCCTTGCCACGGTTCCCGGCTGGAACCCACCGGTCCACCTGGCCGACTGGCAGCAGTTCTCGGTCCGGTACCGGGAGGCTATCGCCCGGCTGGCAGCTCAGGCTGACGCCCTTCAACCGGTCCGGGGCGATGAGGGCGTCCGGGCCCGGCTCCGGCTGGTACGGGACGTCCAGGCCTGGAACGAGGCCCTGCTTCGCCGCCACCGCTGGAGCCTGCTCCACGCCGAAGCCTGGTACACCCTCCTGCGCCGGGCGGCCGCCCGGCTGAGTCCCGAGGCGGGGGCGGCCTGGGCGGCGGCGTGGGTTCGGCGGGGTGACGACGTAACCTGCGAGTTCAACCGGGCCCTGGAGGCCGCAGCCACCGCAGACCCGGCCCGGGCGGCCCCACTTCGGGCGCGGCTGGTCGCCGAGTTCGGCCACCGGTCGTTCAGTCTGGATATCGCTCGGCCGCCCCTGGCCGAAGCCCCGGAAGCGTACCTGGCGGCGGCCCGGAGCCGGCGCCTGGCGGCCGGTTCCCCGCCGTCGGCAGCGCCCCCACCCCCGATCTGGCTGCGTCCCCTCGCCGGCCTGGCCCGCCGGTTCATGGGCCTGCGGGAGGCCCAGCGGCACCACTGGCAGATGGGCCTTGCCCTGCTGCGCCGACTCTACCTGGAAGTCGCCCGGCTCCTCACCCCGGCCTATTTTGACAGCCCCGACGACGTTTTCTTTCTCACAGCCGCCGAGCTGGACGCCTACCCGGACCTGCCTCCGCCCCGGGTCTTCCGGGAGCGGCGGGCCGAATTCGAGCGGCTTGCTGCCGCCCCGGACTCTTACCCGGAGTTTCTTCAGGGGGACCTGCCCCTGGGGGCCACGGCGCCGCCGGCCGAGCTGAAGGGCGTCGGGGTCAGCCCCGGGGTGGGGCTGGGCCGGGTCCGGGTGGTCGTCAGGCCCGAAGGGCTGGGCCTGGTGGGACCGGGGGAGGTAATGGTGAGCCCGGCGGCCGATTCGGCCTGGACCTTCGTCTTCGGACGGCTTTCGGCCCTGGTCCTGGAGCGGGGTGGCCAGCTCTCCCACGCTTCGGTCGTGGCCCGGGAGTACGGCCTGCCGGCGGTCGCCGGCGTCCGGGACGCCACCCGGGTCCTGCGGGACGGCGACCGGGTCGTCGTCGATGGGACCCGGGGCCTGGTTTTAAAATGCTGACGGGAGGGCCGCAGAATGGAGATAACCGTCATCGAGACCCCCAGGGGCTACATCGGGCTGGTCGGCGGGCCGAAGGGCCTGCGGGCCGTCACCCACTTCTGCCCGTCGCCGGACGGCTGCCTGGCCGAGGCCGAATCGGAACTGGGCGTCCGGCCGGTCGAGTCGGGCCGCTTCCGGGCCTGGGAAGACCGGCTCCGGCGCTACGCCGCCGGGGAGCCGGTCGAGTTCGACCCGGACGGGAGCCTCGACCCGGAGGTCGGCACCGAGTTTGAGCGGGCGGTCTGGGCCCGCCTCCGGGAGATTCCTTGGGGCCGGGTCGTAAGCTACGCCCAGCTCGCCGCCGCGGTCGGCCGGCCGGAGGCGGTCCGGGCGGTCGGCCGGGCCGTCGGGAAAAACCCCTGGGCCGTCATCGTCCCGTGCCACCGGGTCGTGGGCGCCGACGGCCGCCTCGTGGGCTACGGGGGCGGGATCGACCTCAAAGCGGCCCTGCTGGAACTGGAGGGCCACCAGGTTGACCGGCAGCGGCTCCGGCTCCGCTGCTGCCGGCCAGGCCGTTAGGCTGGCATGAGCGGACCCCAAACCGGAACGGTCTTTGAAGCCCTGGCCGACCTTATCGGCCGGCAGGGTCCCCTCACCTTTGCGCAGTACATGGCCTTCGTCCTGTATGACCCGGTCTGGGGCTACTATACCGCCGACCGCCCGCGGGTCGGGGACCGGGGCGACTACTACACGTCGCCGGCGGTGCACCCGGTCTTCGGCCACCTGCTGGCCCGGCAGGCCGCCGACGTCTGGGCCGGGCTGGGGCGGCCGGACGAGTTTGTCATCGTGGACCTCGGGGGCGGCCGGGGGCACCTGGCAGCCAGCCTGCTGGCCGGCCTGAGCCGGGACTGGCCGGAGCTTTACGCCCGGACCCGCTATTTTCTGGTCGACTTCGAGCCGAACCTGCGGGCGGCCCACCGGCGGCTGGTGGCCGAGCCCGGCGACCCGGTGGCCCGGGTCGAGTTTATCACGGAGCCCCCGGCCGAGCCGTTCGCCGGCCTCGTCGTTGCCAACGAGTTCTTCGACGCCCTGCCGGTGCACATCGTCGTGAACCGGGACGGCCGGCTGCAGGAAGTGTACGTTGGCTGGGCGGATGGGCCGGTCGAAATCGAGGGCGAACCGTCCGACCGGCGGCTGGCGGCATATTTCGACCGGGTCGGGGTCCGCCTTCCCGAGGGCGCCCGGGCCGAGGTCTGCCTGGAAGCCCTGACGTGGGTCCGGCGGGTCGGCCGGCTTCTCCGGGCCGGGCTGTTTTTAATCATCGACTACGGGTACGCGGCGGCCGAGCTTTACTCGGGCCGGTTCCCCCGGGGAACGCTCATGTGCTACTTCCGGGGCGGCTACCATGAAGACCCGTACCGGTTCCCGGGCGAGCAGGATATTACGGCCCACGTCGACTTTACCGGCCTGGCCATCGCCGGCCGGGAAGCCGGCCTGGAGGTGCTGGGCCTGATAACCCAGGCCCGGTTTCTGCGAAACCTGGGCATCGAAGACTACATCCGGGCCCTGGACCGGGCAACCTTTGACGACCCCGAGTCTTACCAGCGGAACCTCACCCTTATCCGGAGCCTGATTCAGCCCGGCGGCCTGGGCAGCTTCAAGGTGCTCTTTCTCGCCCGGGGACTGGGACGGGGTCTGTGGGGCCTGAGTGGTGTCCGGCCGGAGGATCTGACGCGATGAGGCTCACCGTCCTGGGGGCCCACAAGACCGACTTTAAGGGGGGTGGTGCCGTCTCCCTCCTGGTCGACGGCCGGCTCGCGGTGGACGCCGGGAGCCTCACGGCCGCCCTTTCCCTGGACGAGCAGGCCGCCATCGAGGCGATTTTAATCAGCCACCGGCATTTCGACCATATCAAGGACCTGCCCCTCTTCGGCCTCAACACGGCCTTCCGGGGCACAACCCCCGTCTACACCACCGCATCCGTTCGGGATGCCGTGCTGGCCCACCTTTTCAACCCCGAGCTCTGGCTGGCTTTGACCGAGTGGCCGCCGGAGCGACCAAGCCTCCGGTTTGAAATCATCGAGCCCTTGCGGCCGTTCGCCGTCGGCGACTACCTGGTTACCGCCGTGCCGGTTGGGCACGGCCCGCCGACGGTGGGGTTTCACGTCAGTCGGGACGGCCGCAGCTTTTTCTACGGGGCTGACTGCGGCCCCGGCGGCCTGACCGAAGCCTGGCGGACCGTCCGGGCCGACCTGCTCATCCTGGAGGTGAGTTTTGCCAACGCCAGCCGCGAGGCGGCCGAGCGGTCGAGACACCTGACGCCGGAGCTGCTCGGGGCCGAGCTCCGGGCCCTGGGGGTGATTCAGGGCCGGGTACCGCCGGTCCTGGCCATTCACCTGGACCCGGCCCAGGAGGATGCGATCCGGCGGGAGCTGGCGGAACTGGCCGCCGAACTCGGGGTCGAGATTACCGTAGCCAGCCGGGGCTTAACTGTTGAGGTCTGAACAAGCGACCTTACCTGCTTTGACATTGGGCGCCCGGTCTGGCATTATACCGGATGGCACACGCTTCGGAATTTGTCCGCCAGAATGGAGTGATGACGGATGACGTTAATACGTGTCGGACGACGGGGACAAATTACTATTCCCCGTACGATCCGCCGCCGGCCTGGCCTGGGCGAAGGCGACACGCTGGCTGTGTCGTATCACGAAGGCAAGGTCGTGCTGGAGCCCGTGCGCATGACTTTCCTCGACCTCAGGGGCAGTGTCCCAGTTTCAGGCGTCCAGGACGTGGAAGCCATTCGTCGCCGGTTCATCGAGGAACAGGCCCGACGGGTGGTCGAGGGTGAAGCCTGAACAGGCCTTCGTTGACACGAACCTTTTCTTACGATATCTGGTTAACGACTTGCCCGCCCAGGCGGACGCGGTGGTCTACACTTTTGACTTCTTTGACTTCCGTCACTTTAGGCGTTTCGAAGGCCTGACGGTACGAGTTCCCGGCAGTCCTGACCTTAACCGCGGGTGACCGCTCTCCTCAGACGCGTGACGCATGCTGGTTGTCGCCAGCGCAAACGGACGGGTCGGAATCAAGGCGGCGATGGAGGTCCTGCGGGCCGGCGGCTCGGCCCTGGATGCGGTCGAGATGGGCTGCCGGTTCGTGGAGGATAACCCCGACGACCACACGGTCGGCACCGGCGGAATCCCGAACCTGCTGGGCGAGGTCGAACTGGACGCCAGCATCATGGACGGCCGGACCCTCGCCGCCGGGGCGGTCGGGGCGGTAAAGGGCTTCCCGAATCCCATATCCATCGCCCGGAAGGTAATGGAGCTATTACCCCACGTCCTCCTGGTCGGGACCGGGGCCGAGCGGTTCGCCGAAGAGCTGGGCTTCCCCCGCCGGGAGCTTCTTACTCCCGAGGCCCGGCGGCTTTGGGCGGAGCGGCTGGAGGGCATCGGGGTGCCCGCCGACCCCGGCATCCGGCGCTACCTGGACCGGATGCGGGAGCTGGTGCCCCGGGCCGTCGACCCGGCCGAACCCAACGAGACGGTCAATTTTATTGCCGTGGACCGGGAGGGCAATATCGCCTGCGGGGTTTCAACCAGCGGTTGGGCCCTCAAGTACCCGGGCCGGCTCGGGGACTCGCCCATTATCGGGGCCGGCAACTACGCCGACAACCGGTACGGCGCCTGCGCCTGCACCGGGCGGGGCGAGACCGCCATCCGGCTCGGGGTTGCCCGGAGCGTCGTCCTCTACCTCAAGATGGGCCTGGACCTGGAGGCGGCCGTCCGGGAGGTGATGGCCGAAGTGGCGGCCCTGCCCGACCCCTACGCCGGGCCGTTCTCGCTCATTGCCGTCGACCGGCAGGGGAATCACGTCGGGGCGAGCAACCGGCCAAACACAACCTACGTCTATATGACCGACGACATGGCGGAGCCGGCCGAGGCCGCGCGACTTTACCTGCCCTGAACCCCAATCGGGGAAAAGCCTGGGGCCGGGGGATCGGCCCCCCGGCCCCAGCAGCGTTCCGGAGCCACCTGCCTAGAACCGAACCAGTTGCTGGCCGGTAAGCTGCTGAACGGCGAAGTTGATGAAGAAGAAGCCGAAGAAGAGGACGTTAAGTATCAGGACAACGTAGGACCACCAGGCCATGCGGGCCGGCCTCGGCAACCGGCTGTTCAGGTACATGAGCAGGAACGGGTAAATTAGCGCGCCCAGGTTGGACATATTGGCCGAGATGAGGATGAGGCCGGCCGGAAGGGTGGTGTGGAGCAGGATGGCGATGACGATGGTCAGGGCGATCATGTAGGGATAGTAAAAGCGCCGCGGGTCTTCGTGAATCAGCCGGCGAAAACCGGGGCTAACGCCGTATATGGCGTCGACCACATTCCGAACCAGCAGCTCAAAAACGACCAACTGGGTGCTGTACAGAATCAGGAAACCGATAAGCAAGGCCCAAATGGCGAGCACCGGGCTGTAGAAACGCCCGAGGATATCGGCCGCATAGGTCGGGATCGTTGCGGCGGTGGGCTTTTCGACGCCGGGTAGCGAAGCCAGGTGGGCAACCAGGAGGGTCGGCAGGAACATCCCCAGAAAGGCCCCCACCGCAAAGACGCCCCACATTTCCAGGGCCAGGAAACGCCACCACCGTTTCCAGAGGCGGGCGTTTTTCTCGTCTTCGGGGAAGGTTTTGCCGACGGGAGCAACGGGCTCCTGCTGGCCGCCGATCAGCGCGGCGATGAAGCCCACCTTATGGCCCATCCCGTAGCCCTTGTCCCGGTAGTAGTTCATGAACCACCAGTTGAGGCCGGAAGCCATGGCCGCAAAGCCGGCCAGGGCGCCGAGGAGGGTTGCGTCGGTCCCCCGGGGCGGAAGGGCCGGGGTAAAGAGGCCGGCAAGGCCCTCCAACCACTTATTGATGGGCACGACCACAATGCAGACGATGATCACCGTAACCAGGACGGTGCCGACTACAACCCAGTTGACCAGCTCCAGCGTGCGCCCGATTTTTTGGCCAAACAGAGTAATGACAAAGACCGTGCCCATCAGCCCCACGGCCAGGAGACGAGCCGTACCCAGGTCGGTGGCGGGGTTGAAGGGACGGCCGGCCAGCAAGACGAAAAGGCTCTGGCCGGCCGAGGCCGCCCAACCGCCCCACATGAACGCCAGATAGATTACCAGCAACGAAAACGGCATCCAGAAAACCCAGCCGGGAGGCACCCTGGCCCAGCCGAGACTCGGCACCTCCCCGGTGGCAATGACGTAGCGGCCGATTTCCATGTTGTAGAAAACCTGAAGGATAATCGACAGGGTGATGACAAAGCCGGTGCCGTAGAAACCGTAGGTCCCGATATTGAGGGGCCCGAGAAGCCACTCGCCGCTGCCGATGGAGGCGCCCAGGGCAATAAGGCTCGGGCCGATAACATAGAAGATAACTTCTTTGACGCCGAGCCTGGGCTGCCGGAAGACCTCTTCCGGGGTGGGCAGGTCATCCACCTCGAGCGGCGGCCGGCTCACACCCAGCGGCACGGCTTTGGGGGTTGCGGCTTGTCCAAGGCTCATCGCTCAACCTCCTCCTTTTGCAGCTCTGGCCGAGTATAACCGGCGCCAATGATTCTGTCAAGCGGTTGTCGTGTGTCATTTCCATAAATATGCACCAGGTCATGCTCCAGGTTTCGCCTAATTGTGCAAGTAGGTGGTACAGCTTTACCCTGCATGCGGAAGGCGTCCGGTCCCGGGCGGCACCGTGTCGGGCTGGCTTTCTACCGTTCGAAAGCCAGTCTTATCTTCCGATGGTTACTCGACATATGCTAGAATTCAAGGCGCAATCGTCAGTGCGGAGGCTGCCGTGGATACCCGCATTGAGGAGTTCTTGCAGTACCTCAGCGACGAGAAAGGCTACGCCCAGAATACGGTTGCGGCTTACCGCAATGACCTTCTCCAGCTAATTGACTATTTACACGCCCGCTTTCCCCCGGGCGATGAGCCGGCCGAAATCTGGCCCGTCGTTACCAAATCGGCCATTCTCGGCTTTATCCTCCACCTGAAGGAGCACAACTACGCCCCATCTACCCTGGCCCGCAAGCTTGCCGCCGTGCGGTCGTTCTTTAAATACCTGCGCCGCCGGGGCCTCGTTACCGCCGACCCCACCGAGGAGGTTGACGGCCTGAAGGTTGCGCGCAGCCTGCCCCGGACCCTCACGCCGGCCGAGGTGGAGGCCCTGCTGGCCGCCCCGGCCCGGCGCCGCACCCCGGAAGCGAAACGCGACCGGGCAATGCTTGAACTTCTCTACGCGACCGGCATGCGGGTGAGTGAACTGATCGGCCTCAATATCGACGACGTCAACCTGATGGATGAATCGGTCCGCTGCATCGGCCGCAACCGCCGCGAGCGGGTCTTCCCCCTGCCCAGGCGCACGTTCGAGGCCCTGGAAGAGTACATCCAGACCGCCCGACCCCTGCTCCTCCGGGACCTCGGGGAGAAGGCCCTGTTCGTGAACCGGCGAGGGGAGCGGCTGACCCGCCAGGGGTTCTGGCTCATTGTCAAGACCTACGCCCGGGAGGCCGGGATCGACCGGCCGATTACCCCCCACACCTTCCGGCATACGTTTGCGGCCCACACCCTGCAGGCCGGCGCCGATATCGAGTCGGTCCAGAAAATGCTCGGCCACGTCTCCATCGCCACCACCCAGGTTTACGAGCGCCTGCGCCAGCTCCAGAATCAGGGCACTGATGGCGGGGGCGATTCGGCCTGAGACGGTACGGCAGGCAGCCGAGTTCATCCATGACCGCGCCGGTGCCCGGCCACAGGTTGCGGTCATCGCCGGAAGCGGGCTCGGGGAACTGGCCGCCGAGGTGGGGTCCGCCGTCCGCATCAACCTGGCCGACATTCCCGGCTGGCCGGTGCCCGGTGTTGAGGGCCACGGCCGGGAGCTCTGGGTTGGGGAGCTGGCCGGTAAGGTTGTGGCCGTTCAGACCGGCCGGGTCCACCTTTACGAGGGCTTCTCCCCGGCCGAGGTGGCGTTTAACGTCCGGGTATTCGGCCTGGTCGGGGTCCGGGAGCTGATCGTCACCAACGCTGCCGGTGGCCTTAACCCCGACTTCAAGGTCGGCGACCTGATGCTCATCGCCGACCACATCAGCCTTCCGGGTCTTGCCGGCCTTAATCCGCTGCGGGGACCGGCACCGCCGGAATGGGGACCGCGATTTCCGGCGCTGACCGGGGCGTATTCTGCCCGCCTCCGGGCCCTCGCCCGGCAGGCGGCGGCCGAAGCCGGGTTTAGCGTTTGGGAGGGCGTCTACGTTATGGTTGGCGGCCCGTCCTACGAGACGCCGGCGGAGGCCCGGCTGCTACGGGCGCTGGGCGGGGATGCGGTGGGGATGAGCACGGCCCCGGAGGTGGTTGTCGCCCGGCAGATGGGGCTCGAAGTGCTGGGGATTTCGTGCATAAGCAACGTCTGGTTCCAGCCGGCGGCCGAGCCGAGCCACGCCGACGTGCTGGCGGCCGTGGCAGGCGCCGTTCCCCGCCTCCGGCGCCTGGTCCGCCGGGTGATTG